>Ga0315913_1002252_pt1 | contig 22430 bp, 10 predicted proteins | sample MpolsnodulesMG_FD_207736 | JGI IMG/M metagenome (GOLD analysis project Ga0315913, IMG submission 207736) | Medicago polymorpha root nodule microbial communities from Los Angeles, California, United States - small nodules | ecosystem: Host-associated > Plants > Roots > Nodule | place: USA... | reverse complement strand
TTTAAAGAAACTTTATACATCCTTCTTAATAACGTAATTGACGTCTTGAGATTAAAACCAGTCCTTGTGGGAACGATATTTTTACTACTTCGATAGTATTTAGTACACTTGCTAAAAGTCTATCACTAGCCTAAAAAAATATAATGTTTTTAAGATGGAGAATGTTTGATATAAAATAAATAACATTGCAATGTACAAAAGGACAAACAGAAACAACTAGCATAATACTGTTTGAAGTTTGAACTATTTCAAATTGTTCATCTTACAACAAATACAAGAGTCTATGAATATATCATATATCTTTTCTAGACATCAATGTTCATAGTAGAACATAGATTTACACGGACCTACCTACAATTCGTTCACTATTCATAAGTACAAAACCCGTATAATAAATTACAACACATTTTAGCTATATCATTCATTGTTCTTTAAATGCACATTTCATTTATTGAATTTGGATCTATAAAAAAATCTAAGCGAGTCTTTGAATGAATTTGGATCTATCAAAAAATCTTAGCAAGTGTTTGGAAAACCACAAAGTCACGTCCATAGTCTACGGTGAATGTGCATAGGGATGGTGATTTGTATATTTTTAATAATTAACGGACATAATATTAAAAAAAGGAAAAGCTAACTTGTGTCTTTAAGGCACAAGTTAATGAATTTATAATAAATAAAATGTACTAAATTTAAAAAAATATTTCTACTTTTAAATTTCTTAACATGTGACATAAAGATACACATTAACATGACCTTAAAAAAAGTAGATTTAATTGTGTTTTTGATCTTCCTATATTTTATAAAGTTCATGAAAATGGTTTCTCTTTTTGAAAATCAAACTTTGTAATCCATAATTTTTTAATGATAAATATTTATATGTTAGTTATTATATCAGTATTTTCTCTTTATCAATACTTGAATTATAAGCTTGAGAAATGTTAAGGTCACACCCTCTAAAACACTCTTATTTTGAGAAATGTTGGTATATTTAGAGAAATTATCTACTTATTTAACCCAAAGAAAAATAGAGAGAGATGGAGAAAGATAAATGCTTACATAACTTCAAAATACAACTCAATCCAAATAAATAAATTTTGAAAAAATGTATGAAAATATCATTTCCTTGTGGGGGGTCGTTGATACTGACCTATCAGTTATCAAATCATATATTGTCATATTTAGAAAAAGGCAAGGTTAAAAGAAGATTGAGACTCCTAAAAAAAATAGGTGAAATATATCTAATGTTTTGGTTTGAGAAAAATACGGGGTTAATACTTTAATTTTTGGGTTAATTAAGTTTTTAGTCCCTATAAATATTCACAGTTTTGTTTTTAGTCCCTACAAAATAAAATCACACTTTTTAGTCTTTGTGATATTATCTTTAAGCATTTTAGGGACTAAAAATGCTGATGGAAAATTTTTATAGGGACTAAAAATGCTTATGGAAAATTTTATATGGACTAAAAATGTTGATGGAAAATTTTATAGGGACCAAAAAGTGTGATTTTATTTTGCAGGGATTAAAAACAAAATTCTAAATATTTATAGGGATTATTTACTTAATTAACCCTTAATTTTTTTAAAATTTTAAATATGACATTTAAGTTGTTAATTTAATACATCATTACTCTTTTAAAGATTTACTTAAAACCTAAAATCTTTAAAAAAAATCAAATAGGTTTATTAAACTAACAACTTAAAATACATATTTGAAACTTAAAAAACTTAAAGACTAACCCGCATTTTTGTCAAATTTAAAGAACTAAAAAATGTATTTAGCCCAGAAAATATAATGTATTTTTAAATTGAAGAATGTTTAATACAAAAATAAATAACATTGCAATGTACAAAAGGACAAACTGTTCATCGTACAACAGATACAAGAGATTATTAACATATGTATCCTTTCTAGACATCGATGTTCATAGTAGAACATAGTACTACACGCCCTCTCTTGTACCGAAAAAAAAAAATATAGTACTACACGGTTCAACCTAGGATTCATTCACCATTCATAAGTACATTTCATTATATCATTCATTTTATTTATTGAAATTTTAGTGAGTGTTTGATTGAAATGAAATTGGATCTATAAAAATAAATCTTAGTGAGTGTGTGGAAAACCACAAAGTCACGTCAATAGTGAATATGCATAGGGATGATGATTTTTTATTTTTGTTACATTAGAGAAGAAAAGAGAAAAAATAAACAAAAGAAAAAAAAAGCAACATCTCGACAAGCAAAATTTAATATTTTAGGCTAATTCAATAAATGATGTATGTGATCTATATTAAAAACAACATATATTATTTATTTAATGAATCTAAAATGTCAATATTTGTTTGTAATAGTAATAAAAAATTATATTTATAATTTTTTAAATGAAAAAATTTCATAATAATTAAAACAAATAATAATAAAATTGCAGTGTAGGTACTTTGTAACACTTCATGGTCTCATGGAGTGGGGAGAGTACACCTACATTGATGTTGTAGCAGATGCTTTTATAAATAAAATTTCTTTTACTTTTTGGGAAAAATAAAAGAGATCAAGATTGTGTGAGTGTGACTATGCATGCGTTTCTATAACTACAGACAGGGAAGGAAATGAATGGACATTGGAATCACAATATATATAGTACAAGGAGACAAGACTAGCCATGACAGAAACAACAGAAACTGATATGCAACAGAAAAAATGCCCTATTAAGATTATCGACCGTTGCAAAATACAAGCAATAATCCAACGGGTATTTGACTGTGGAATGTGTTGTCTTGTTTGCTTTTTGAATAATAGGAAGGAAGGGTTGATGAAAGTGCTGAGCAGCCTGAGCTTTTTTGATACGAAGAAGAATGGGTCCATACAAAAAGCCCTGACATATTGCATTTAGAACATCTTCAACGAGATCCTTACTTAACAAAGATCACTTCCCCGTTAAAAGTCATCTATTAGAGGAAGAAAAAATGAATTTCCGTTAAGGAACGAACAACAATATAAGGACCCTATCTCTCTTGGGTAACTAACGGGTCCCACATTTAAAAAAGTAATAAAATGTATACTACTTGGTCTCATTGCATAAAGGAGTAATAAAATATGTACTACTTGGTCCCACTTGTAGAAGGAGTAATAAGAGCATCTCCAATGGGAGGTCCTTACTTAACAAGGATCACTCTCTGTTAAGGACCTCCCATTGGATGAAGAAAAAATGAGTCTCCATTAAGGAACGAGTAACTATATAAGGACTTTCTCTCTCCTAAACAACTAACAAGTCTTACGTTTAAAAGAAGTAATAAAATATGTACTAAGTGGTCTCGCTTACAAAAGAAGTAATATTTTAATAATTATTTGTTGTTTTGATTTCAAAAAAAATAATTAATAGTTGTTTTAAATATTATTTTATCTTTTTGTCATCATTTTAAATAAAATGTAATTCATGCAAATTATTATTATTATTTTTTAATGAAAGAATGTAAAATTTGTAATGTTAATTTTTCCATTTTCAAATTATTAGCAAATGTGAAATTTAAGTTCATACGAATAAATAAATATTTTATAATTTAATTTTTTTTTAAGGATTATAATTAAATATTATGAGGTAATTTATAATTTAATAAATAAATTATTTTTGTTTGATGATGTAAAGATATTTAGAGATATTTAAGTACTTTCCATTAGAGTCCTTATTAGTTTATTGTTATTGGAGTCATTAAATCCTTGATAGATACTTTTATTAAAAAATTATGAATAAGTGATGTGTCAGGTGGTACTCCGTGTAACAAGTCTTGGTTAGAGATCTATCATTAGAGATGCTCTTAGTATTCAGTTGTTGGCATTGGCAGCTAGTAGTAGGCAGTAGCATTCAATTCATGTAACACAGAATGATATAATTTCAAGAAATGTTGACCAAGTAAATATATAGTAGAACCACGGAATAGTAAAACTTTGCCTCTAAGTTTGAGATAAGAATAGGGAGATTCCTTTATAAAAAAAATTGACATAAGAATAGGAAAATGTTAACCGATGTATTTAGGATATTTTTTAAGATTTTTAAATAGTAATTTTTATTACATTGGAAATCAAAATATTTAATTGAGTGTTATGGAAGCATTCGTTAACAAAATCTGGAAGAATATGCACAACTAATCGGCTACTACTGTTTGGTTGCAAAATCTAACCATACTTCTATAAAATAATTTAACTTAAGTTTGAAACCCGAGACATCTTTAGTTTATTAACTTTGACAAAATTACCGTAATGCACTGTTATTTTTGTAAGGACTTATTTGAAACTTAAAAATTTAAAAAGAGTTGTGTTATTTGAACATCCATATATGTGACAACTTTTGCGACAACCAAAATTTTACAAAGGAAGTGAGGTATTAGCACAAAAACTAAAGCAATAGAGAGAGAGAAATAAAAAGATAATGTAAGTATAAGAGAGAAAGTTGTCACAAAAGTTGTCAAAAATAGTTGTTCAAATATCATTTCTCATTTAAAAAACTTCAAATATGTACATTAAATTAACAACTTAAAGGATCTATTTAAAACCAAAAAAATTCAAAAGACATATTTAAAACTTAAAAACTTAAAAGATTAACCGGTGTTTTTCTTAAACTTAAAAAACTAAGAAAGGTATTTAGAGTATACAATTTATGAGGTAGATAAGCATACTATGTTACATTTTTGTCCTACATACACAACTTTTCCCTCTAGATAACAAATATATATTCTTATGGATAAATGAATTCAATTGTACCTGACCACAAAAAATATATGAATTCAATTGTAACTTTGTTGCGTAGAGTGACTAGGTCAATTGCCATGGACGTAAATGTGGGTGGCATTTAAGCATGGGTGGATGCAATATAAAGTTTGATGTGGTTATAGCCACACCAAATATTTTTTAATAATTGTTTATATATGAAGATTTTTTTTTTGGAGCAAATATATGAAGAATGTTTATAATAATGAAATATTAGAAGAATCTAGGCATGGGTGTGTGGTTATAAACACACCAAATATTTTCCAATAATTGTTTAGGTACGAAGAAGGACGTCTATAAAAATGAAATCTTAGAGAAATTGTTAGAATTACGAATAAACTTTTCTTAATAAAATTAGTTTAAATAAAACGGTGAATTCTAGAATAAGAGTTCAATTAAGTCTTTTATCCGTGGAGCATATACAAAAATACCATTTGATCAAATCAATGGTTAAGGTCAATTGAAAAAATAAGAACATATACATATTTTTTCATACACAATTATGTACATGTCTCTATCTTCTCCAACACTCGACAATATGTAGATAGTTTGTGGTTTTGTTTTCTGGGCTAGACCAATAGCCATTAATTTTCATCAAATCCATAAATTAAAAAGCAATTAACAACCATCAACAAAGAAAAGTAGCCATTGAGGAACAATAGCACGATTATAACTGAATTGAGGGTGGTTGTAACTTGTAACTTGTGATGATCACTTATCATATGGTAACGGAAATGAAAATTTAAACCTCTTTTCGACCTTTGCTACTAAACGAAATAAAAATAAGAGCAACCATTGTACCAAAAAAAAAAAAAAAAGAGCAACCATCATTTCGATTCAATTTCACCACGTTATAGCAAATTTCTTTTTTTATTTTGGTAAGTTAGCTTAGTAATTGGAGTTCAGGGTGTTCAGGATTCGAACCCCGACCCTGCATATCATCACTAGTTCCATTTTATTTTCAACAAACATCTGAATATTTGCTGTGAATTGACAAGGATGCAAACGGAAAAGATAGTGGAGTATGATTGTGTGCCCAAAGGTATATATATTATCATTTTTATTTTCAATGAGTATATTATATAGACCATTCACTAAATTTAATGGTTTGTGTTTTAGTGTTCCACGGTCCAAATAAAACTATTAAAACTAATTTTTCTTTTTACAAAAACAACTATTAAAACTATTTATTTTTAGTGAAATAATACATAATACTAAAAGGTTCCTGATTACTCTAAACAAATGTCCGCAAGGTATTCTTTAAAGATTCTGATTACTCTTCGAAAAATTTGATACATAAATTTTTTAAAATAAAATTACTCGTTTCAAATCCTTAAAAAGTTCATCGAGAGCACTCGTTAAGATTTATTTAAAAAAATAATCTCCAAAAATTAACGTATGAAAAAAGAAAAAATAACTTTTAGACATCCATAACATAATCAAAGTGCATCAAGGAAGCTTGTATACAACAGAAAAAATGTCACATGAAGATTCTATGTCGTTGCAAAATACAATCAACAACCCAACAGGGTAATTTGACTGTGTATAATGTACACACAACACTCCACATGTTATGCCAAACATGTGGACATACATTTTGTATATAGTTCAAAATGTAAAACAAAGGAAGGGTCAAATCCTATTTCTGGACTCCAAAAACCAGTGATCTTATCAACATTATTTACACACGAGAAACCGATCCACGCCAATGAAATCTTAGCAGCAATATCTGGAGCACAGATAATTCAAGCTCACAACAGATCAAATAATTTTCTTATAAGCACAATCAGTCACCGGAAGATGAGAAAACGTTGTACTCGTTTAAACGTTTCTGGAATTGAGCCAACTGTGCCTGTAATTGAAATATCCCTGCAGCCTTTTGCGTTAAAATGGTATTTAATCTTGAAATATAATCATCCAATTGATTTCCTGGTTGGTCAGCTTCAAAGAGTAAATTCATCTCCTGCATAAAAAAATCCAAAATATTAAAGAAAATACCAAAGCTTAGAACAATCAATAAAGAAAAGTGTAAGAAATTTGTACATACCTCCCTAACAAAAAAATCCAAAATATTAAAGAAAATACCAAAGCTTAGAACAATCAATAAAGAAAAGTGTAAGAAATTTGTACATACCTCCCTAACAATATCTACTGTTTCCTCCACTTGTTTACGGTGAGCCGTTATAAGATCTTCCTCATCCTAAATGCCGAGCAAAGCAGGAATCATTCAGTATTTCAGATCATAAATATTTATCAAGGAAAATGATAGTTTTAACGAATGTCAACTAGACGAAACTGACAACCGTGTTTCAATTGCCAATTACACCAACTAACACTCCTTATTTTCTTTCAAATCCCAAATTAAATATTTCTTTTTATATTTTTTATATAAAGATTTCATATGCATTCTTTGAGAAGAACAACCCCAATTCTTCTCTTTCGTATACTAATTGTTCTTAGTTAATAGCAGACATCACTTATCAATATGGCATAAGAACATACCTTCAGAAGAGCATTAAAATCATCATCAGGATCAGAATGTCTATTCTCAACATGTGGTAGATTAACATGTTTAGCACGAGAGCCTATCTTCTTTTTATCTTCCACAGCAGATAACGGGTTGTTATCGACCCTCTTGCTCGCTTTTCTTGTTCTGTCTTGCACATATGTTGGTGCTAGGTAATCATTTTCCTTTTCAGCTCTGTCATTTTGAATACCTCGTTGACTCCTTTGTAGGTCAGAGTACAAAGATGGTGCCAAATTCCCCTCCATCCTACCACTTCCAACACGGTCCACATTACTTGGAAGTGAGGGTTCTCTTTCAGCCTGTTTAGACCATCCAAATTGATTCCTCTCGCTGGAAGCATATGTTATTTCCTCCTCAAAGGTATTATCATTTGGTAAAACCGGCAATACAGTTGACTCTCTAAGGTTTGATGAAGAAAGGGGATCCCTTCTGGAGCTATTACCCTTTGAAAGGCTCTTTACCCTGAAATATCAGTCAATTAGAATACTCCACATTTATACATAAGATCAGTCACTTTCTTACAAGAAAAAAAAAATTCAAACTGTATACCTGTCGGCATATCTCAATGTGTTGAGAGTATGCTCACATGAACCTGAGCTTGGAGAAATGCAAGATATCATTACAGTACGTGAATCACCAACGAAAGAGTCTCGCAGAACTTCTGTCAATTTACTTCCTCTGAAAGGGATATGCCCTTGGTCATTGTCTAGGGCTCTAATGCATTCTTTCAGTGCAAGTAAGCTTTTATTAATTTCAGCACCTTCAATCCTGGAATTTAATTTAAAATAATAATCAAGCTAATTAAACCAGATAGGCATTCTGACTGTTAAAAATCAAGTTAACTAGACCAGATAGTAAGATGGCTACTTCTGAATGAGAAGACGCAAATATATTATGAGGCAGGTCTTCCAGTTACTCAACTAAGAATTTGTAAATTTGATCAACCAATAGTATGTTTTATTTGTTTATTTGAGTTTATCTACTAGCATAAGCACTAGTGAGTCTGCTATAGAGATCTTGTGGAAACAGTTTATGACATGCCTATAACCTGTTTTCAGCTTATTTCCACAAACTCTTTTAGGATAGCTTATGAAAACAATTTGACTTTATTGTAATAGAAATAGTTTATACATAAAATCTTATATGATAAGCACTCATATAAGCTTTTTATCCAAACAGGGCCTAAGTCCCACCTGGTCTGCTTATCATTATCAGTAGTATCTGCACCGCGTTCACTTCCAGCCAAATCTATGAAAGATAGTTTGCCTATAACTCGAGCCGGCTTTGATTCAGACCCATCAGATGATCTCTTGATAACAAGTTGAAGTATAGCATGCGATCGAGACGACTCCTCATTTGCACCGGTTGTACCAGTACTTCTTGTAGCATTTCCTTTCTCAATAAATTGTTTGATCGTTTCAACTTCAAAAACTCTGTATTCTTGCAAGCCAACAATGCAAACCTGCTGTTTACCATCCTCCCTCATGAAAAGTTTTCTGCAAAACCAAAAACCAATCAAATAAATACCCCATACGAAATACGTTTTCTAAGCACACAAATTGATATGATCACTTACTTTCTATCATTGAGGAGATCAAACAGTTTTCCCCCATATATTTCGAAAAAACTAACGTATAATTGGAAACCTTGGCTCTGGTAAGTGCGGTACATTAATCTTAAAATATCTTGGGATGCTTTGAGAGGCAATGGTTGCATAGTATATGTCTTCCCACTCCCTAAAGTACAGTAATTTCATATCAACAAAATTTTCAAAAGGTTGTAAGAATCAAAGTATATAGAGTATGCCTATGTTTACCATATTGTGTTTTGCAGTTCTTGACAAAATAGAAAAAAAAAACTTATTCACAATATTTATCAAAACACTAACACTACTCCAACATAAGTTCAATTATAGACCAAATACCATAAATACCATCAAAAATGAGAGCATCAAAATGGAAATGCTTTCTGGAATTGAATAATCCAAGATTCCAAGTTGGTGCCAAATCTTTTCACAAGAAATTTTATTAAAATAAAAATCCAATAGGACTATATTATATGTGTTGAAATTGTTTTGTGATTCAAGCCTACAAAGTAAGAAACATAAAGGCATGATTTTGAAAACATAAAGCACGGACAAACCCTCTTGGTCAGACAATTGTCCGTACAACAAAATGATGACACATGTCCTTACACTTTGTAACAAAAAAAAATACTTACCAGTTTGGCCATATGCAAAGCAAGTTGCTTTTGTTCTTTGGAATATCAATGGAACTATGGGCTCCACAGTCTCAGCATACACCTGAAAAAAAAAAAAAAAAAGAGTAACCATTATAGCGAAACCATTGAATTGTCAGTCAATGTTGTGACAAAAAATGCCACTAGTTATACTCACTTCATCATTTGAAACATCTTCATCTAGCACGGCATCAAAAAAGAACTCATGTTTTTCAACGTATTCTGTCAAGTCAACCTGCAGACATAGATGATGGGAAAACATAATCAAGAAAAAAGGTACAACATAATCCATCTAAGTACAGTAAGAGTATTTTAATTGTAAACTATATCTATATGTATATGCATTCAACATTAGTTTAAAAAATGTTAGCCTTAGTTTGAAATAGTCTCTCTGGCACTAATTGTAATGTACAGTGCAGTTTAATAATTTTATCAGACATGGATCACTTTGTTTCCTATTTTCAAGGATTTGTGCAGGAAATGGTGAATCGTTATTTTCATTACAAATCCTTCAAAACAGGAAATAAAGTAGAAACAAAAAGATGTTTTAAAGTGATTAATCAAAAACACGAGATGAAAATGAAAAACATTTCACAAATCGAGAAGGTCCTAAACACACGGAGGTCAGAATTTGAAACATGTAAGTGTCAGAATCAAAAGCAAAAAGAGAGTATTATATTGTTATGCTCTGTAGTTTGGTTAACTTCAGAGTCAACTAGTGAAAAGTACTTAGTAATTTGTATGCCAAAGAATTGCTTGCTAACTGTAGGAAAAGCAGATAAACTAATGGTGTGTTAAGAACCGTGGTCAGATAGTAAGCTACTATTTGTAGCGTCACCATTTTCAGGTCCAAAACAGCACTGGGATGCAATAAAGACAATTCAAATGTAAATGCAAACATTGATTAAGTAATCTATATTGGGCTTGATTAGTTATTTAGCATATTTAATCCAGAGTTCAAATCATGACAGCGTAGATTTTATAACAACCTATCACATACTCACCTTGAGTTTTCTTTCATGAACTGTGAGATAATTTGAATCTATGGTAATGATATCTTCCTCTTTCTTTGCTATTTCCTTTTTATTTAGTGGTCTCTTTCTAACCTGCAACATTAAGCAGCGCTCTTTACCAAAACAGAATGCAAATGCCAAAGGAACTCAAGTAAAAACCCTTGTTCATCAATAATAAGAAACAAAGCATGAAAAGGAAACATACGGGAAGAAGCATACCGCAACTTTGATCTTAGCAACATTGTTTGCTCTCTCCTTATCTGCTGAGAAACTTCTAAGAACATTGCTCTCATGCAAGCCCCGAGACCTTGACGCGGGTTTGTTCCCCGGGAAAATCGGCTCAGAGTCATCAAAATACTGTCCCTAAACAGTATGACTCATCAGATAATCATTGTAAACAACATCACACATCTATTGAGAATTTAATTAGAACTCTAGTCACTTGCAATTAGTCATAAAAAAACTCAGCAAACTAGTAATTAGCATTTGCAATTAGTCATAAATTGTTTTTTGTCAATGAACCGTATATCTAGTTCAATAACAGCGTTGTTAATCGCGGATCGCAGGAAATAGAGGTTTGTTCAAATTTCACTACGCTACGCTACAGTGTCAGCTATAGCCACTGTTTGGCAACACTTTATACCAAATAACGTATTGCGGCAATAGAGATTTTTTAAAATTCCACTACGCTATAGCCACTATTTGACAACACTAAAATATTCATTGTGAACATCAAACATCAATCGAAAATCAAATTAAAACTCCCAATCATTTGCATATTTACACAAATCATGTTAAAAACCTAGAATACTAGCAATTATCAATTTATCATAGGTACAATTCCCCCAACTAATTAGTCTACAAATAAACATTATGATTATTCAAACGGCTCAGATTAATGCAACCTGAAAGGAATCATAATCATAATATATTATGGTATTTTGCATAATTTTCACAGCTTTTCAATTAAAAGCTCTCTTTGATTATATGCTAGTTCCCGATACAGATTAAGCTAAGACTCTCTTTGGCAAGACAAAATGAGTTGATAGCTTATTAGCTTATAGCCTATAAACTCACAGGACCAAAATTGACCTGTCTGATAACATTTTTTACTAGCTTATAGAGTTTACGGAGCTGCTTATAGCGGACAGCTCAAAAAATAAGTGGATGGCTGGTAAGCTAGCTTATAGTGGATGAACTAATAGTGAAGAGCTTATAAGCTAGCTTATGGTAGATAAACTAACTGATTGAATTTGTAGTGTTTGGTACAATTAGCGGTTGAACTAACTTATAAATTTGAAATGACATGAAAAAAAATATGTTTAACTAATATTTAACCTTTTTAAGTAAGATGACAGAGGTAAAATTGAGAGAGAGAAAAATGATACGCTATAAGTTATTTGAATTAGTTTATCAAAATAAGCCATAAGCTAGTAAAAATTAGTTATACCCTCACGAGAGAAAAGGTTACCAAACTATTCTTTTTAGACATATAAGCTTAAGGCTCAAAATCTGGCAGTGCTAAAAAGAGCCTATAGCTTATCATTTTTCGCTCAATTTTACCGTTGTTATCTTACAACAACCAAGCCTTATCCCACTAAGTGGGGTCGGCTACATGGATCAAACGACGCCATAGTGTTCTATCATAAACCAAATTTGGATCCGACTCATTGACCTCTAAATCCTTTATAATGGTTTCTCTAATAGTTTTCCTAAGTCTTCCTCTACCTCTTTTAACTTAACTCTCCTCCATTTGATCTACTCTTCTTACCACGGCATCTACGGGTCTTCTCTCTATATGCCCAAATCATCTAAGCCTATTTTCTACCAACTTTTCTACTATAGGTGCTACCCCCACTCTCTCTCTAATGGTGTCATTCCTAATCCTATCATGTCTAGTCTTACCACTCATCCAGCGCAACATCCTCATCTCTGCTACACTTACTTGATTCTCGTGTTGACTCTTAACTGCCCAACACCTCCGTACCATACAACAACGCCGGTCTGACTGCTGTCCGATAGAACTTTCCTTTCAACTTAAGTGGTACTTTCTTATCGCACAAAACACCTGAGGCTCTTCTCCATTTCAACCACCCAGCTTGACTACGATGGCTTACATCTGCTTCTATTTCTCCATCATTTTGTACTAAGGACCCAAGATATTTAAACCGTGTAACTTGGGGTATGATATGATCTCCAACTTTCACCTCCAAGGTAGACCCACTTCTCCTTCCGCTGAAGTTACATTCCATATACTCCATCTTGCTTCTACTCAAGCGGAAACCCTACGCTTCTAAGGCTTGCCTCCAGGTCTCTAGCCTCCCGTTCACTTCCTTCCTCGACTCACCAAGCAAGACTACATCGTCTGCAAAAAGCATATATCTTGGTGCTAACTCTTAATTGAAAAAATTTAAATATTAATTTAAATTTTTTTTACGTCACTTTATATTTATCAGCTATTTCAACATCTAAATTTTACCGAACATTAAAAAAAAAATCTATCAGTTAGCTTATTCGCTACGAGATAGTTTCTCAACTATCCCGACAAGTTTATCCGCTATAAGGTAATTTATCAGCTATGATCAAACCAACCTCCGGTAAAAGCTCAGTATCAAAAGAATGCAAGTCAAGCAATCCACTAGTAAACAAACGATCATCATCATTCTTCCTCAAACTCGAAGATCGAGTACCATATTCCTGCAACAACAAAAAAAACAATTCAATCCATACAATTCAACACACTGAAAATTCAATTCACCTTATAAATTTCCATAGAAAATGAAGAAGGAAACTTTACCTGCGCAAAAGATGAAGGATGAAACCATCTTCCATGATAATTTGCATCGAGGATGAAATTATCAGAGTTTTGACGCTGGTGATGAATTCCTGAACTTGATCGCGGCATGGATAACGAAATTCTGAATGAATTTCTTGTTTCAGCAATGATTCTGATACTTTTTTCTTCTTTTTGTTGAAGAAATTTTCTCGGGAAAAATTCAGTGGAAAATGAGAGAAAGTGAGAGAAAATTTGAGTTTGAAATTTTAAAAGGAAAGTTATAAAGTGTATGTGAAAAGTGAAGAAGAGCTGAAGCTCGTGTTGACATGAAATGATTAAGCAGAGGAGAAGCGCGTGTGGGGATGGTTTAATTTTTGGATTAACTAATGTCAATTGAGTACTCTCATCACTATTAAAAAATACTTTTTAAATTCATTTGATAGTTAATGTTTTTAAATTCATTTGATAGCTAATGTATTTGGTCTATATTATAGACTAAATACATGAATTAATCAATGAATTTAAAAAATAATTTTTTATTTATTTATAATAGGTGATCGGACGAGGTATAGTAATAACAAATCGATTTTTTAAACAGACTTTCTAATATTCATTTTTCTTTTTGAAAAATGTTCATTTATTTATTATATGAAATCATTATAGGTCATAGTATCTTACACTTTACTTTAGAAATTGAACTCACATAAAATGATGAAGTTTAAATACATTTCATTCAATAAATGAATGAGTATTAAAAGATTTTAAAAAAAGTATTTATTTTTTCACGTTAAAAAAGAATACTCATTCATCTAAATTGTAAGTGTCTCACACTTTACAGAATATTTAATTGTTTTTCGATTAAAAAATAAAAATTAATTTTGTTAGCATGTGGTGGAGATCAATTAATTTTCCAATAAACAAATGAGGTTTAGTAGCTCAGCTAATTTAACATAATAGATTAAAATAGTAGACGAGTTAAAGGTTCGGAATTCATCTCCTATAATACTAACATACTGAAAATTAATATCCTACATTTGTGATTAAAAAATTGAATAAGCATATGAAATTGTAAATGTATGACAATTTAACTTTTCAAATTTGAAAAGTATTAGTAGTAAATTGCTCTCCTTTGATTAATCTAAACTTCTAATAAGTGTTAATTGGTTGAGAATCCATGTGGCGTTGTATTAATATGGACACCTCATTTCGTCATTTATTATGATGTATTATCGTCTTTAACAACTACTTAATATAAAATATATTTAGTCTGATGTTACTGAATTTTGAAATGTAATTTGATATTTCATAGATCTGATGTATCAAACTATTAGATATATACTTATAATTTCAACATCAAAATGATGATTTTTTTTATATGTATTTTTGTTGGTGATTTTTTTCATTAATTTTCAAAAAGTGGAAGTAAACCAATATTCTCCGGCTTTGTTACTTTTTGGACGTTAACACAATTTGAGAATTTGAATATTTAGAGTCAATTTGTTTTCAGGCGCGTGAAACCACTCAATGGTCATAGTAGGTGATGACGTTAGGTGTATTGTCCAGATTGAAAAGCCTTTTGGAGAGGTGTTAATTGGATTCACGTCCTCATGATGATTAATGAGAGTGTGGACCCCACTCAAGTTATGCAATTTTTGTTTTAAATAATTTTTTTTATCAATAAAATTGTTAAAAAGATGTTATTTAACCAAATAATTGACCTTCATCAAAACAAATTAATCAAAAGATATTGAATTCGATTTTTAGATGGAACAATTTTTGATCAAATTTTACTTACTTCTTAAATGAATTTTAGACTATCAAAACATTTTTCCCCGATAATCGAAAGATTAACCCAAAACAAAGAATGTTATTTTTAAGGAAATTCAAACAAGTGTTAATTAGGGCATTTTTAAGGATTTTTTTTTAAAAAAAATATCTTTGAAATGTTGTATTGAACATCTTGAAATTTACTAAGAAACCTTAAAATTTTAGAAATTGATTTTTTTTTCCCTAAAACTTATCACTTATTTTACTTGTAAGTATGACCTTTATTTTTATCAATGTAATATAGATTGAACCAGTCATTCTCATTGAGAACAAATTTGTTATTTGGTTCAATATTATCAAATTATCGAAGTTCTACACAACTAACCGTGAATCGGTGAGATTGATCAAAAACCGCAAAAATTGACAAAAAATTTGTGGTTTCTAAATTACAAGCAATTTGCTGCTTAATCTTTCAAAGATGTATAATAGCGACATGTGACTCCGGCTTTTCATGAAGTTGATCTGTCTTTTTACCATTAGATCAAGTTTGCAAAGTTAAAAAACTTTGATTTTTATTTGATATACTTAAAATTAAAATATAACCTAATCTAATCTCCATCTTAATTTATTGAATTATAGTAGTTACACTTTATCTGTTTGGGTCATAAATGCTACTATACTATAGTTAATTAACAATTGAATTAGACTTTGTAAATTTGGTTTTCAATCCATTTTATTATAGCAAACTTTATTAATTTTGAAAAGCGGAAAGTAGTTAGTAGTAGTAGTCGAGGATTTGAACTCAATTTCATATAGTTAGAAGATTAGACTATTGCCACTAAATACTAAAGGCCATACACGACAATGGTAGGAGTACTTGTATAACATGGTTTATTTTGATACTTTTAATTTGAATGTAATTATGGTAAATAAAAATATATTTGAACATATCAATTTCCATTTTCAATGTATAATGTGAAGTCTCAACCAAAATTTATATACTTCATAAATTATTTGATTGAGTCTAATAGAAGAGTTAAACTTTCTTATGTTGTAATATGGTGAATCAAAGTGTAAATTACGATTGAAAGAGATATTCACATTTTATGTTCGACGGTATTTAAAATGAGATTATCTCTGATGAAGAGAATATACGAGGAAAAAAAAATCTATCTATAAAATAGAATTGATGCACTTGAACTTGGAAATTAACCTTTCTAAATCCCAACATTGATTCTCCAGAACATGATTATCAATTTATCATAGCTAACAATCAGTACACATGGTTTTATTAGAAGAAAATCTAAAATAATATTTTTAGTTCAATCATTATAAATGTAACAATATAGTCAAGAAAATCTAAAATAATCTTTAAGGTTGAACTAATCTTTTAAGATCCGTAAATGTTGTTGTGTGCAAGTGTGAGTTATATGTCTCACATCGGATAGAAAAGTAAAGGTTGAACACCTTATAAGTAAGAGCACCCATAAACTAATTTGCCTTAAGGTTTTGCGTAAGAGTGTGGTGTCTCTCTTGCTAATGTGGTTGTTTTAGTCTCGATGTGGACGGTCCCCCGAACTCTCCTCATGATCCAACAATAAATACTTAGAGATTAATTTATATGTTCCTAATTTTTCTTTTATAAGTGCATCAGAATTACCTATCAAAGTGACATTTCTTCAACTAGACAGTAGTACACTTGACCTATATAGTTTGGCATTGATGACTCAATGATTCAAGCTTGAGTTCATCAACTAGATGTTTTATTGTTGGTCCTTAGATGAAGGAATCCATTGGATGAAATGTTGTACACAAGCTTTAATCCAGACGAAATAGTTTAGAGAGTGATCCAGAAGCTTTAGTTCAAGAAAATTGTGTTGAACAATGATCTAGTAGTCCACATCGCAAATTTGTAAAGCAATAGGGATGAGATTTACCTATAATAGTGCAGCGTATGACTTGGTATATGTTGTAGTGGGAACTGGGTTTTCAGCTAATGACAATTGTTGAAATAACTATGACTATGAAGTTCTCCTTAAGCTTTGTTTGCGAGTTGAGTTTTGGAGGGGAAGAAAATACTTAAGTAGAGGTAAACCCTTGTTTGCGAGTTTTAAAAAAACAAGGGAAAAGTTTTGAGGGGTTTTTAAAGGCTTTATTTGTCTAATTTTAAAGTTCCCCCAAATTGGGGGATTTTGGGGGGTTATTATTATAATATTTTTTTTACAAAAACAACTTATTCAAAACAGCTTATTTTTGCAAAACAACTTATTACGATCTCTTTTCAAAAAACAGCTTATTCAAAACAACTTATTTATACAAAAATACTTATTACGATCTCTTTTTCAAAAATAGCTTATTCAAAACAACTTATTTATGCAAAACAGCTTATTACAATCTCTATTTCAAAATCAGCTTATTCAAAACAACTTATTTATCTAAAACAGCTTATTCAGACCTCTTTTCAAAAAACAGCTTATTCAAAACACCTTATTTATACAAAAAACTTATTACGATCTCTTTTTCAAAAATAGCTTATTCAAAACAGCTTATTTATGCAAAACAACTTGTTACGATCTCTTTTTCAAAAACAACATATTCAAAACAGCTTATTTATCCAAAACAACTTATTCAGACCTCTTTACAAAAAACAGCTTATTCAAAACAACTTATTTATACAAAACAACTTATTACAATCTCTTTTTCAAAAACATCTTATTCAAAACAGCTTATTTACGCAAAATAGCTTAATATGACCTCTTTTTCAAAAACAGCTTATTTATCCAAAACAGCTTATTAATACAAAACAGCTTCTTATGACCTCTTTTCAAAAAACTGTTTATTCAAAACAACTTATTTACGCAAAACAACTTGTTACGATCTCTTTTTCAAAAACAACTTATTTATCCAAAACAGCTTATTCAGACCTCTTTTCAAAAAACAGCTTATATATACAAAGAGATCGTAATAAGCTATTTTGCATAAATAAGCTATTTTGAATAAGCTGTTTTTGAAAAAGAGATTGTAATAAGCTGTTTTGTATAAATAAGTTGTTTTGAATTTGCTGTTTTTTGAAAAGAGGTCGTAATAAGTTGTTTTGTATAAATAAGATGTTTTGAATAAGCTGATTTTTGAAAAGAGGTCCTAATAAGCTGTTTTGGATAAATAGGCTGATTTGAATAAGTTGTTTTTGAAAAAGAGGTCGTATTAAGCTGTTTTGTGTAAATAGGCTGTTTTGAATAAGCTATTTTTGAAAAAGAGATCGTAATAAGTTTTTTTGTATAAATAAGTTGTTTTGAATTTGCTATTTTTTGAAAAGAGGTCGTAATAAGTTGTTTTGTATAAATAAGCTGTTTTGAATAAGTTGTTTTTTGAAAATAGGTCGCCATAAGTTGTTTTACATAAATAAGCTGTTTTGAATAAGCTGTTTTATGAAAAGAGGTCGTAATAAGTTGTTTTGTATTAATAAGTTGTTTTGAATAAGATGTTTTTTTTAAAAGAGGTCCTAATAAGTTGTTTTATATAAATAAGTTGTTTTGAATAAGCTTTTTTTTGAAAAGAGGTCGTAATAAGTTGTTTTGTATAAATAAGCTGTTTTTTGAACAGAGGTCGTAATGAGTTGTTTTGGATAAATAAGTTGTTTTGAATAAGCTGTTTTTTGAAAAGAGATCGTAATAAATTGTTTTTCATAAGATAAGCTGTTTTGAATAAACTGTTTTTTGAAAAGAGGTCGTAATAAGCTGTTTTGCATAAATAAGTTTTTTTGAGTAAGTTGTTTTTTTTAAAAGAGGTCGTAATAAACTATTTTGTATAAATAAGTTGTTTTGAATAAGTTGTTTTTTGAAAAGACATCGTAATAAGCTTTTTTATTTATTTATAAATAAGCTGTTTTTTTTAAAAAATAGATTGTAATAATTTGTTTTTTATGAGATAAGTTGTTTTGAATAAATTTCAAGATAAATTACAATGTATAACACAATGTATTCATTGTAAGAGAAAAATGGTAAAATAGTAAAATTATAACATAAGCCCTCCATCTCCTTTCCTTGTTGGTTTCTTTTACTCCCAAACAAGGGGAAGGTTTTCCCTCATTTCTCCCTTCCCTCCCTTTCCTTCCCTTCCCCTCCTTAGCCTTTCCTTTCCTTCCCCTCAAAACTCGCAAACAAAGCCTTAATTGATTTTTGCAATAGTGTAAAATTTGTCTTCGTTTTTTATTCATTTCAATGTGAAGGGATTTCCATCGAAATGGATTGGTAATGGAGATTAAAATTTTACTTGAAATAGAGTGTAAACTTTACCGAACATATATTTGGAAACCCAACTAATTATACTGGGTAAAGTTTTAGAGTAGAGCTGTCTCTACTTTCTTCGTCGTTTTGGAATATTTTTTTTAAATTATAAATCGTTTTACAATACTAATGAATCATTAATGTTATTTTTCTATTATAGCCTTAAAATTTATTAATTTTTCTTCTTTCAATTCTTTAAATTATTTTTCATATACCATTTGTTAAGGACAATTTTGTAAAACACCTAATAATATCTCTTTCTCATACAAAGTTAATTACATTTCTTATACGTATGAAATGCCCAAAATATTTCTTATGTGTGAAATGCCCAAGATATTATATAATTTGAGACGGAGAGAGTAAATATTTGTGGTACTATATCACTAGTTATTGTTTACTTACTGTTAATTTAAAAAAAATTAAAAAATTCTTGTTTACTTGCTATTGGGTTTTTTTTTTTTTTTTGTTAACTATTCAGTTAGATACTCTCATTGTAACACTCTTTTAATGAGTGAGGGTGAAACTCATGTGAGTCGCACACTTTAAAAATGAATTCCATGTAAAGTGCTGAGACTCATAGAGTTTTATCAGATAAAAAAGTGAGTGTTAAGTACAGTGTTAGAATGAGAGTGTTTGTAGCATTTCATATAGTAAATACTACTACCAAAGTTTATGGTGGCTTTTATTTTACTTTATGAACATCTTATACAACTTAACATATGTTTGTGTTAACTATCCGGTTTCTAGGAGAATAAACACTTGTTATTTAAAATTATTTCACTAGAAATCAAACTCATATTCTCTCAAACGAAAAAACTATACATCTTTAGTCAAAGTCAAAATCATTTTCAACTTCTATATGATGTTAGACGAGACCCAACATCATTTTTACTTCTCCCTTCCATTAAAAGGCTCTTCATTTTGTTTTAGTTACAATCTATCAGTTCTACATCAAATTATTGTTTTTAGCAGATCCTTCATTGTTCATGGTTATCTTAAAAACAACTAGAGCTATGTATGTTGCTTCAGATCTCAGAATTGGCCTTTTGTGGTGGCAGGCAGGGCCAGACCTTGGGGAGTGCAAGAAGCGCTGCCGAACTGAGCTTCTAAGAACTATGGGCCTCAAAAAAAATTATAATACTCACCCCCACTTAAATTAAAAAATTATATGTTACTTTTTTTTCTTCACTACACGTATGAGTTTCTTCTAGACTCTAGTTCCACTTTCTGGACATAAATTTGATGCTATTAAACTACCATCAATTTGAATAATCACTTAATCAGTCAATTTGAAAAACTATTTCATTGAAAGAATTACAACAATTATTTCTTTTTCGCATAAACCATTCGTTTTCCCCTTTCCTACGACGTAGGAGTGACATTCCTAACGACGCCGTTAGATAAATTTCAACTCTCTTTCACTTAATTTTATTTTATTTTGTTTCGTGTTTAAAAGTTCTTCTGATTCTGATTTTTTAATGAAGCTTAGCTACACAAAAAAAATTACGTTTTGATTTTACTGGAGCCTATTTTAAAAATAGAACCGAGCCTCTTATTTCATAGGAACGGCTCTGGTGGCAGGAAGTTATAGACAAAATGTTCGTCAATAAATTAATCAAATATTCAATAACACCACACTTTCACGCGCGATAGTAGAGACCAAAATTAATAAGACATGGTTGAAAGTTTCAACTTTAAACGATTTGTTGAAGCATAGATCGACGATGCAAGAGAGGCTATCGACATTCCATAACTTATGGTAAATTTTGGTTCAGATAGTTTGGCATTGACAACTAGAAGATTCAAGCTTGAGTTCACAACTAGATGATTTTACTTTTGAACTTTGGCAAGATGTTTGGTCTTTGGTACAATTGATTGAACTTTAGACGAAGTAATCCATTGGATGAATTGTTGTATAAATGTTTCAATGTAGACGAAATAGTTTTGAACAATTGATTTTACTTTTCTTGTGCTTGTGTATTTTTCGTTTAATAAATTTATTTTTCCTCTGAAAAAAATTAGCTATCTCAAACTTTGAGAAACAACACAGATATTAGTCTGAAGTTGTTTTTTTTTTTTTGAGCAAATGGTCTGAAGTTGTTTTTATCTAATGTTGTCATTCTTTTATGTTTTACAGTGTACGATCAAAGAGTTTCAATTAATTATCAAAATTCAAATTGTTCTAATGAACTACCATACAACAAAATGTAGGAGTAATTATTATAATGATTAAAATGAGAAAGAGAGTAGAAAAGCACGAGCACCTTGTCGTTTGTTTTCAGTAGTCCCATATCGCAAATTTGTAAGAAAATAGAGAGGGGATTTACCTATAAAACTGCAGCCTGTATGGCATAATGAAACAACTGTCCGCTTTATAACAAGTGTAAAATATTTGTCTAGTATGGATAATGTCCTTTTAATGTACAAGGAATTCTATTAAAAGACATTGTGCACTCTAGATGAAAATTTTATATATTAAACATAAGTATAAAAAAAACTAGTATAAAATTTATTGAACACATATGTGTGCAATTGGACCTAAATTTAATGGGAACTTGTAAAATATACCTGTGATTGGTATATTTCTTAAGGTGAATTGAAACTCTAACTCTTGTATAAATATCAAGAGTGCTAAATGGTGCGAAAAGTTTTCGCGTGGATTGCACAAACATGCTTTTCAATGCACAATAGATCTCATCTATTCCCTTCTTATAGCTGGTTTTGTTTTTTTGCTATATTTTAATGCTTTTTTTTTTGTTCTGTTATTAAGGTATTGATGTAAACTTTTGCCGCCGTTTAATAAATATTAATCTTTGTTGGAAAATCTATAGAACATATACGGTGAATTCTTTTATTCCAACTAGGTTTTTCCCATACGTATGAAACAAGAATCGAATCCCTAACCACATGATTAAGAAGTCCAATTTTTTTACCATTTGGACCAATTTTTAAAGGATCTTTGTCAAATTAGTTGTTTATCTTTCAAGATGTCAATGTATTTTGACTTAATAAATTATTGTCTTTCAAAAATAAAAACTTATGACTCTTCTCACATTTAC
>Ga0315913_1002251_pt1 | contig 22433 bp, 20 predicted proteins | sample MpolsnodulesMG_FD_207736 | JGI IMG/M metagenome (GOLD analysis project Ga0315913, IMG submission 207736) | Medicago polymorpha root nodule microbial communities from Los Angeles, California, United States - small nodules | ecosystem: Host-associated > Plants > Roots > Nodule | place: USA... | reverse complement strand
TATATATATATATATATATATATATTACATGTCATTTTTTAAGTTTTAAAATGTTCGAGTTATTAGTTCAATACAATTTAATTTAGTTAAATACCTATACAAATATAATCATAAGATTGGGAGATCTAACCGAGCTATCTGATTTAATCCGGTTTAGTGTGGTTCAACCAATGATTACGTGGTTCAAGCATTAACTCAGCGACCCAGTACATTTGCTGAATCGATATCCGAGCCAAGTTTTAAAACTATGTTCAACATAACTTGACACCCTAAAATGTACTACTATAAATACTCATCAACTTCCAACAAACGTTGTAGTCACGGCCGCCAACCTAGAAACAAGTGCAATCGCCTCAGTTCATCAATTAGGGAAAAGCAGCGCCGCCATAAACCGTGATAAAGAAACTCCAGGTTTTCCTTCCGCCACGAGATGCGATTCCACCATTTCCGACTGTCCGTACAACAAGTAACGCAACAATGATCGATTTGGATTGCAGAAGTTCAGATCTACACTCCGTAGATTTACAGCATAGATCGTACATACATTCTCTTTTGCTTTTCTTTTTTCTCTTTATTCATCTCCTTTTGTTTTCTATTTTTAATGGATTAGAATCCTCCAATTTTTGTATTTGGTGCTTGGGTTTGGTTGATTTTGTTAGATTTAAATGTATTTTGGATGATAACTTTTAAAAAGTTGCGATTTTGATTCGAAACAAAATAACAAATTTGATCTCAATTTTATCAACCAAAAAAAAATCAATTTTGACCCTTAACTTTTTTTAAAATTTATTTATTTTTTAATAAATTTTTGGAGCATGGTGTCAAAGGGTGGAGGTGATTTTGGGATGCCAACTTAGTTGGATGTCTTGTCCCTGATGTTCTCCATTGTTTGTGATTCAACGAAAAAATGGTAAGTTCTTAAATTGATGGTTGAGATCAAAATATTGCATTTTGGTCAGATCTCAAATTGATGGCTGAGAGGATGGAGGTGACTTTTGGGTGCCAACTTAGTTGGATGTCTTGTCCTCTCTTGATGTTCTCCATTGTTTGTGATTCAGCGAAAAAATGGTAAGTTCTTAAATTGATGGTTGAGATTAAAATATTGCATTTTATTGGTTAGATCTCAAATTGATGGTAAAGATCCAAACATTGCATTTTCTCTTTTATGTTATGGGAGAGATAAACATAATATATATTGTGTTTATCTCGGATAACATAGAAAAAAGGTGAAAAATGAAATCCATTTTTATTTGTATCCATTTTCTTCTTTTCACGAGATTTCATTATAAAAATCAAATTGGCGAGACTTTGGTCATTTTCTCCTTTTTCAAGCCCAATTCAACACTTACTCCTTTAGGTTTTTTAGTTTGTGCCTCCATCTCACCCATGATGCTTTTTATTGCTATTCGTTGTTGCTCTATCCTGGTGATTGGACGTTCAATGTGTGGGTCCCCCACACCTTTGTTAGCACGTCGTCTTGGTGATTGTGAGTGGTGCCCTTATTATTGTTGGTTTCCCATTGGGGTAAAGAACTTGGACGTGTGATCCTTTGTTCTGGACGTTGAAATTGTGTTTTTGGTGACTTGGTTCGTCTTGAGATGGTTGAGTTCGAGTTCTAGTGACCACCATACCGATGGGATCTCAGGCATATGCAAGTTTTATTTGACGCTTTAGTGGAAGCCAATGTTCCTATATGATACACGTGCAATTACCTAAACCGCTGATTTCAATTTCAATCTTGGTGTTGCGATCTCTACGCCTTCCTGTACGCTCCTTCTCTAAATGGAGGGTGTACCTACAACTGTGCATGCTTGCTCCATTAAATGCAGGTCTTCTTGGTGCTTGATCCAACATTGGACTTCTTCGGCCCCATACCTTACAAGACCTCTTGAGACCTTGGCCTATTTTAACTGGTCTAAAAGTCTTGAAGTTTGAAAATTACATTTTTCTCGAGATGAATTTTTTTTCTAATGTGAGGTCTTTGTACTGAAATGGTCCCTCTTGCCCCACTTTATTGAACATTGTTTTATTCTATATGATTTTTGGTAGCAAAAGACTATTTTGATATTTTTGATAACTTGTACTTTGGAAAAAGATTTGTGTTATGTGTTAGCCCGAGCCACGAATTTCAATTTTTGTCATGTGTTTTGCCCCCTAATTTATCTTGTCTTTGTAATAGTTTTACAATTAAACATCGTAATATTGGAGTTTTCTTGTTCTATCCTTCATTTTTTAGCAAATCATACACATCCTTGGAGTTGTTGATCTTATCTTTTTCTAATCTTTTGATTTATAATCTTAACAGCTTTGTTTTTTCACCATTTCTATATTTGCCTTCGTCTATTCCTTTTTCAAGCCCAACTCGAACACCATCTCTTCTAGGTTTTAGCCGGTGTCTCCATCTCATCCATGGTGTTTTTTGGATACTTATATTCGTTGTTGCACCATTTTGGTGATTAGGCGTTCAATGTGTGGGTACCCCACACCTTTGCTAGCACGTCGTCTTGGTGATTGTGTGTGGTGATGCCTAGAACCCTTATCGTTGTTGGCTTGCCATTGGGGTGATGAACTCAGAGGTGTGATCCTCTGTTTTGGATGTTGGAATTGTGGTTTCGGTTGACTTGGTTTGTCTTGAGATGGCTTGGTGTGAGTTCATCTTTTGGTGACCGCTAGGGTAGCGCAACGTGCGGGTTCAGACGGATTCGGGCCTGACCTCAATTCCGCCCATACAGATATTCGGTTCAGTCAAGTGCGGGTTGTGTCGGATGGCGGTTTAACCGTCGGATAAACACGGGTCGCATAATGAAAAGACTATAATACCCCTGAGCTAATTTTAATATTACTGTCATGCCATTCAGCAACTATCCCTTTCTCTTTCTGAAACGCGTACATCTTCTTCTGGTGATTGAGGGGCCAGCTGACTCTCCGCCACCATCACTGCTCGCGCACTTCACTCATCTTCTCTACGTATCCATGTCTCCCTCTCTGTCCGTTACTACAGAGCCATAAACCCTAACTGTAAGTTATATTTTCAATCTTCTCGTTAGATTTTCCTTTTTCCCTTAAGTTTCTGAATCATACTGTGTTGTTATCGTTGTTTGGTGATGAATTTGAGTGAGTTTTTGATTTGGTTTCACCTTCAATTTCTCCATAACCCTTTTGAAATAACCAAACCTGTTTTCCTCTGATTGAAACTATGTTGATTGAAGGAATATGACAAAAATGCAGGTCTATACATACAAGAGGGAGAAACTATGGTTGTTTGATTATGTGATAATCTATGAAGCACGGATACTCCTCGGGTTAGGCGTGTCGGACATGTGTCGTGTCCGACACCGACACGACACCAACACTTGTAATTACACTGAATTATGTGATTTTTTCAAATTATTAGATGTGTCGACGTGTCAGTGTCCGTATCCGTGCTTTATAGGTGATAATTGATAAAAAAAAAAATATTATTGATTCAATTAAAGAGAAGGCTTCTCGATAAAAATCGATGAGAATAACATTTTGTAAATTTTGTAGGATTCGTATATTTTCTTTTCTCATAGTTTGTTCATCAGAGCATTGATTTTATTGTTCAGCACTATGAAGAGGCTTAGTACATTAGTAACATAATGAGAAGTGTCTTAATTACTCATCACTGTTGCTGAAATTGATTTTTCTAATAAAAATTCATTATCATCTCCATTTGAGATTATTTTCTCAATTACTTCTCATTGTTATTGAAGAGTCTCATTCATCATTTTGGCAGCCATCCCAAACTTTTTGGTCTGGCTCCGCCACTGCCCGCACGCTCCTTCTCTAAATGGAGGGTGTACCTACTAAGACAATCCAATGTTAAAGTAAGGTAGGGTGTAACACGGATCTATAAATAAATGTTGGGGTAGCTTAGTTAGCTCAGAAATTGTAACACGGATCTATAAATAGATCCTAACCATTGTAATCAATTTAGTTGTAAAAAGGTACGCCAAATTTTTAATGGTATCGATGAATTCATAGCTCGTTCTTGAGGCCTTTGGCGAAACAATGCTTCCTTCACCGTCTCTTCTCATTAGCTCGAGTTCCTCATTCAACATAAGGTAGAACGTTGTTTCTCTCCCGAGGCTCCTCTTGATCGTTTTTGCAAACAAACACTTGTTTATGCGACGATGAATCTCATTTTATTCTCCACGGCGCCAAATTCCACTTCTGCATCCACTCCTCCAGCTCCTCCTACCTTCGGTAACTCTTGACAACTCTTCCTACCACACTGAAGGCAGCCGTGGTAGCTCTGTTTAGTGCCAAGAGTGTCACTAATACGATCATGATGCCCTGATTTGCTATCATCGCTTCATGGAGGATTATACTCCTTCATTACCTCTCAATGATGCATCTGTGTACCTTCACTTAACCCTTTCATGGTCTTCTTAGAGCTTAATTTCCACCCATCAGGGTTGCTCCATGTCCCCACCTGCAATGCTGCCTTTTCCAACCTCCCTTTCTAATGCCACCTCTATTCCATCACATCCTTATACCAATTATGGGATGCTTCCTTTGGGACCAATGTATATGGCATTAATAGGCTTCCCATCTCTTCTCTCAATTTTGAGGTAACTTATGCAAACCTCTCGGTCAATCCCCGGACTATCACTTTCTCAAGGCATTTGGTTGCACCTTCCCTTTACTATGGCCATATAACAGGCACAAACTTCAACTCAGACCCTAGGATTGTCTATTATTGGGTTGTTCCAACTGGGGATATAGGTGCCTTGCCTCAGATGGTTGTATCTATATCTCCAAGGATGTCATCTTTAACGAACACAGATTCCTTTATCCCAATTTATTTAGCTCCTCCTGTCAATAGAAAATCACCCCTGTTCTCTCCTTATACTCTACATCTATAACACTTATCCCTCAGTCATCTAATCATGCCTTTCCTCAGCCTTACACACCCTCTACTACCGGTTCCTTCCACTCTATTGCAGTCCAGCTTTAGTGTGCTGATGTAATGACCAAACCCCTCTATCCGGTTCATAAAATTTTAGGGGGGTATATTTGATCAGGTTTCTTATTGATGAAAGTTACAGCTTACAAGGAATGTGAAGAGTTGAAACAACATAGAAGAGAAGCTACTGGAAAATGAAAGCTATGCTTCATGGCATTTGATGAGAGGCCTGCCTTGTTAAAATTAATCCTATAGTTCTTAATATTATTTTCTAAGTTTAAAACGGAAAACTGTTGGCATTACATCTATTCCTCTCTTGATGCCTTAGTGTGTGTGTGATGTGTGTGTGTGTGCGCATCCCACACTTAGTTAAGGTGTCATAGCTTTCTTATCATGTGAATTTTCACCACAAGTGTGCCTTTTTATTTTTGGGTAACGCTAAAGATTGCCCTTAGGGCACTTGTTAAAGAAATTAAAATAGAAATATTCTCTTGGGAAATGGTGAGAAAGCGAATATTCAAAAATTTGAATGTTTAAAAGTTGTTTTAAATGTTAATAAATTTCTACTTTTTGCTTTCTTAAGAAATGCCATAAGGGCACTTTTTAGCAAGACCCTTTACTGTCAATTTATAATTTTACTTGCCAAGAAAAAAAATGATTATCATTATTAGTGATAACTGACCGTAATCGGCGTTGGTCCAGACCTGAGGTGGCTGGCTGTTGTTCAGAATAGAAAATAGTTTTACAGGAGATGATAATTTGTGAACATTTCTTGTAACAATTATTTATGTAAACTTTTCTTTCCTGTATCTAAATTTAGTTTAGTTTCCTCTCATGTGTGTTTGAAGCGTTTTCATCATCCAATATTTATTTATATCTATTGATTTTAAGTTTATTTTTTGTGTTCAATGCAGATACTGTTTGCTGTGCTTCAAAATTTGCTATGTCAAAAGCCTCTGAGAGATTGGTTCCTTTGGATAAATATGAAGGAGTTGGGCCAGATTTCTTTGGCTATTATTTGTCTGAAGTAGTAAATCTATTGTCACGAGATGAGGATGTTTTGCCAGTTTCTACCCAATTATCTGAGCTACCACATAATAAATGTGGCGAGGGAGGAAAGAATCTTGATAATCACAGTTATAATTTTACCGGTCCATTGTATAGTGATGGTGTTGGAGCTATGCTATCGGACTTCGAAAAGGACAGACTAAAATCACTGCTCAGACAGAGTGCATTTACTCTTTCATCAGAAGTTGCTGAGGTATGTCATGCATCTTGGTCCTGTTTGGTTGTTGCTAAATGTTGGATCTGTCAACATAGTTGGTAACTACATTTGTCATTTGTGAAATAGGAATCATGGGGGTATAGCCTTTGTACCCTTCAACAATGTGAAAAATTATTACTGATATGTACTTCCTATTAATTTTGTTTCTGTCTTCTATTTCCCATCAAATCATTTATTAAGCTCGAACTTTCACAAGATATAGAATTGTTATAAGAAAATTGCATTATATTGATCAACAAGCTTACAATACTTGGCTACCGATTCCCCTCCCTGACTTTAGTTCCTTCACCTTGAAAACCAAAAAAATTACATGCCATTGATGGAGAATTGAATCATGTAACTACTAGATGTGAATATTTGATTTCTAATATAAATCAATCATAATGCCTTCTTTATTTAAAATTTATGCCTGTGCTTAGGTGCTTCAATCGGCACACGACATACTTTGCTGTCTTGAGGAGTTAATTTATGGAATTTAGACATGTTGTTGACTGTAAACACAAAATCAGGTGGTGGACCCTGTTTTTGCTATGTACGATTTGCAATCTGGGATAAGAAGTAAAACACATTCGTTGAATCTTACAACTATAACATCTGATGATGTACTGCAAATTCCATGTAAAAAGCAAAAGGTGTCTTCACAATCTCCTTCAGCAAGGCCTGGATTTCTTGCAGAAACTAGTGATGCCAATCCCCAAAGCAGTATGGAGGTATATTCTTTATCAAAGGATTTGATCTGATTTTATACCCCTCCCCTAAAATTGTAATTAAATCTTTACTGATTTAGTATTTTGTTAATATATATGTAGTCAATGATTGAGGGAGCCAAAATCAAGTAAGGAGAAGTTTTTCTCCCTTCCATAAAAATGAAAATTGAACTGAACACAAGATCTAAGATAATCCTTCCTGTGCGCTCCTTTTCCCTCTAATCAAACACTACATCTACCCAAAAAAAAAATGAATGAATGAACATACAAGAAAAGATAATGATGAGGAGTAGTGAATTAGGGATAAGCTTAACAAATAAGTTAGCCTATAGAATGGCACCTGCAGCAAAAAATTAGCTGAAAAACACGGAGCTGTTAAGTTACAGTTGAGTTGCTGCATGTATACATGCTCTTCTAAAATGGCATTGATAATCTTTTCTTGAAATGATTTGATACTCAAATTGGTATTTGTACTGCTACCCCAATACTTCTAACTGACTTTGTTCAGTTAGTTACAAGTAACTCCGATTAGGCAAACTACCTCTAGTTAACTAGGTAACTGAGGGTGCGTTTGTTTCAGCTTTAAAAAAAAAAATAGATTTTGAGTTATAAGAATCTAGAGATTTTTAAAAAAAATCTAAAGCTATTTCTGTTTGTTACTATCATAAAAATCATTTTTTGAAGATTTGAAACTCTTAAACTTGAGTTCCTTGTATTAAGAAAAAAATAGATTTTGGAAAAGCTACATGAAATAGCTTTTCATTTTGAGGCTAAAAATGATTTTTTTAACAAAATGGATTTTTTAAAAATCGAAAACAAACACTACAAAAATAAAAAAAGTGATTTTTTCGTTAAAAAAAATGGTCAAAAAAATCCAAAACAAATGGGCGCTGAATAACATATTTGGAATCTGTTAAAATCTGTTATTCAGTTTCAGTGTAGTTACTGCATGGTATACTGCAGTGCAGAATGTACTGGTATTCTATTAGAAATCACCTAGGTGTTGATTTGCTTTTGTCAGAAATGTTTTGGAGGCATGGTGGGATACACCACAATGGTGTAGCTTGAGAAGAAGTGGAAGAAATTTAGAGGGTGGCATATTCTAACCACCACTCAACTGTCACTTAATAACAACTACTAACAGCTTATAGAACCTTCTAGTATAAGCTACTAGAAGATACATGAGCTTGGGCAAACTAAAACTGAAAGCATTTACTGCAAGATATCAAATACAACAAAAATGTAGAACAAGTAAACTTAACTAATATCAACACTCTGACACGTAAAAAATATCTCATAAGAAATAAAATACTGGTAGGAGATATTTAGAAGTATGGTTGTGTTTCTAATGTATGCAAGTTACAATATGCGTGTAAATGTGCTTAGAATGGCAACAAAATGATATTCATTCTTCATCCCTTTGTTATTTTTAGGTGACGAATGATATTCAGTTCCTTTTGCAGAATGATAGTGTGGAAGTCGAGGAGATGGTGAAGAAATATTCTGAAGAACTCACTGGAACAGTAATTTTCTTAATCTTCTACGTTCAAAGCTATAATTATAATTTTTATATATCAAATTGTGTATCTAAGTGGTGTTTTGTGCTGTCTATTAGCTAGGGTATATGGAACAACGACTTGAGTTGCTTCTTGATGCAGTGATGTCAAAGTGCAGGTATATTGTGATAATTTTATGTGGATATAGGCTATAGAGGAAGTAATCAATTGTTTCATTAAAGCGATACATATGGAATAGTGTTAGTTACAAGGATCATTGCTCCCCCCTTGAATATGAGATCTTGAAATTAGGCAACATCAATTGTTTATGTTAGGATATCTGCTAAATAATCCCCAACTGCAATAGTTGTCAAATCGGTGTTTTTCGGCAGTGGTCAATGACCAAAACCGCCTGGCTCAGATGACACAATCAAGTCCGGTGGTTTTGGTGGTTGTCATGTGTGAGAACCAAACCTCCATGGCCTAAAAAGAGTTCATAGCCTACGTTAATTGTCTTTCAAGTATATTGTAATCTAGGAGTTTCTTGCATTAGTTTAACATTCTGAGTTTCTGACACCTATTTACAGGTCAATGACTCTTGTTGAGAAACAAGAGCTACAGAGATTAATTCAGAAGCTACCTGCTGGAAATCTTGACCGCGTGGTGGAGATAATCTGTCGAAGTAGGCCAATAGAAGAACGAAATTGTGACAAAATATTTGTTGATTTGGAAAAAGAGGTAACACTCTAATTAAGGATATGGTTCTGAACTTCGATTAGCATTTTTAAATTTGTTGTCTAATTTGATACTCCCTCCATCCCATATTATAATTTGTTAATATGAGAGTAAAGAGTAATTTAGGTAAGCATACAATATTTTTTTTATTTTAAATCTACGATATTGATTGTATTTTTTTAATTCGTAAGAAAAAAAAGTCCTGAACACTTAGAAAGGAGGGAGTATATAGGGGCAAAAAATTTCCGCATTATAAACTTGATCAACATTATAAGATATGATGCTGATTTTCTGCAGGATAATGCTACACTCTGGAGACTCTATTACTATGTTGAAGCTGTTGAGAAAGCCAAAAGTCTTGCTTGTAGGGGTAAAGCTTAGTTTCATTGGCAGTCATTAAGTGCCTGAAAAAAGCTTCGACAATATTTCTAGTTCGTCCAATCCGAAACCATCAATAGATTTATCTCATCTTCCTGACTGAAAGCGTTGCAGATTCTAAAAGTGATGACCTGTACATGTTGTGAAAGCTAGAACTACCAATACATACTGTGATAACAGAGGCTACTGATACAATGAAGTATCTACTTGGTCGGCGAGGACTACACCCCCACAGAAAACCCCTACGGAATTGTAAATTTTGAGAAATTAGTCTCAGTGTATCGCCTTAAATTGTAGGATTAAGATTTTAAATCATACATAATTGTATGATGTATTGACTTCAAAACTCCAGTTATTTTTTTTAGAAAGTTCATAGTAGTTAGATATACATTTTCTATATACTGTTTTTCTTTTCAAAACATTTTTCTAAAAGCTTCAAAATCTCCAACGGTGGTTGATTCATTTGGCAATGAAATTTTGTTTTTCTAAAGCAATGTTGTGTTTAAGATTTATGGATAAAAAAAACTAGGCATTAAAGTTTTGTCCTTGTGTAAATTTATCTAGTTCAAACAAAGAACAAAACTATACTTACCTCCTGGCCAAACTTCGGATTACCAGACCCCTTTTCTCTTGGGAGCCGGAGGGTTAACACCCAAAAAAAAAAAGAACAAGCTAATTAAGTTATAGTAGGCAAATGGTGAAACAAACAGCCAGAGAGTATAATTGAGTCACACAATTAGCTTTGAAGAGAATGAAAAATGAATGATTGTTAACCAGATGTCCATTTCTATTGCCATTTTTAATAAAAGTGTTGTGAACATAATTTCATCCTCAAGTGACATAACAACGTATCACATTTTTAACCCAATTTAATCATCATGTATTGGTTTAAAATTCCTATAAGCAATAACTGCATAAAAGGGATCTGACGCTGAAAACAATCCAAAGAGCTTCATGACTGTGCTTAGTAGTGGTGACTTGTCATCAATGGTAGTTGGAAGTTTTCTAACCACCTCTGCCTCTGTGAAACCTTCCACTGATTGGAAGTACTGAACCACAAGTTGAACCCTACTATAAGTAGTCCCTTCTCTCCATGCACTTATGGCTTTCTCATAAAACATTCTGTTGCTAAAACTCACTATGAACACCCCTCCTGGTTTTAGCAACCTAAACACCTCTGCAAATACCTGTGAATTATCTTTATTAGTAATATTAATAAACTCATAAATTCTTGTGGAAGTTTCAAAGTAAATTAATAACAGTTCTAAAAAATTATTTCCAGCCGCAATCAAGACCGCGGCATCACAATCATTTCATGTATTTGCGACAGCAGAACTGTGGTTGAGGCCACATGAGACACATTTGATCAGACTAAATTGTCATTTTTGTTCATATTTATGTGTGATGCGATGTTATTACAATCAAAATATATTGAAATTTCAAAAACATCCATTAGTGTGTCTTTTGCTAATAATATCATGGACTAAATTGACTAACAGAAGACATGTTTGTGGACCAAACTGACTAATGAAAAACACGCCAAAAAGAAAGATCCCGAGATATTTTTATAATTTTGAAAATTCATTGAAACATTGCAAGACCGACTATTTCCTCCTTCGATTAACTGTTTGAAATTTCTCTCTAGTTTTGGTAACCTACCAAAACCAAAAAGAAAGTAAGGTTGAGATTTGAGATTGACAATAGATAAGGTTTGGAAAATTATATGAGGTCATGGAATATATCTGACCTTCTCTGGTTGTTGGAGATACTGTACACTAACAGTGCACAAAACTGCATCAAAAGTGCAACTCTCAAATTCAAACTGTTGATCTTTGTTAAGATCCTTTATGACAAAGTAATCCAACCTTGGATTCTTTGCAAGTTCTTGTGCATTCATCCCATGCCCTACCACTCTTTTGTATTTTACATCATTTGGTAAATGACTAACCCAAGAACTCATGAGATCAAGAATCTCCATGTCAGGTCTCAACCTTTCTCTGTAAAGATTTGTTAGTGTTGAAATGAATCCATCATCAACATGAGTCACAAGGCGTGGATATGCATAAAACTCTTTATCTTGGATAAGGTTCAATTTGGTTCTACCTTCTTGTGTAAGAACAAAACGTTTAATTTTGCCAACTGAAGATTGTTGATTGGTTTGTCTATTTTCATTTAATGTGCAAACTATTTTGGTTGGAGTTTTGATATGAGGTGTGTAGATGGCATGTAGATTGGTTTGCATTGTTGGAGTTTGGAGTAGCTATTTGGATGAAAAGTAGATATGATTCATATGAATGAACTAAAATTTATCAAATTAAAAATCTAATGTTGTATACCATTTGCATTATTGGGGGATAAGCAATCAATGGTTGTGAGAGCTTAGAGAGGTTTAGTAGTTTTTGTAGCAGAAATGAAATTAAAGGCATATTTTGGTTCGGCCAATATGGCAAAATATGTATGCCTTTAAATTAATAGAGTTATATACAATTATTTTGCGACATTTTTTAAAACAACCTTCTTCTTCTCTCTTTTTATTGGTTAAAAATAATATAGAGAAAAATAAAATAAAATGAGTATGGGGATGAGAGAGAAAATTATTCAAAAGTTGTTGACAATGTTTGCACAAATATCATTTTTTTTATTTTTGATTTCATTCATTGATAGCTAAAGAGTTAATGATTACATCATATTTAAAAAAGACTTTAATTACAGTTTTGGTCCTCTAAGTATCACAATCTTGCGATTTTGGCCTCCTATAAAAAACAATAACAAATCAACCCCTTAAGCTTACCTCTTTTTTCACTTTTAGTTGTCAGTCCAATTTTGACCAAGTCAATGCATACGTGGCACCCACATCGCTTTTATTAAGGGCTCCTTATTTAATATTGTGTGTTTATTTTATTAAGGGCCTATTTTTATTACGAGAGCCGGGTCTCCAATTTTATAGGAACGACCGTGATACCAATGATACCGGGACAACTAAGCTTATTGGCTTCTTTGTAAAACGTATGCACAAGCTCGGGGCTTATACACAATTTACGGCAAAACTGTTCAACAAAGCCATGACCAACCTAAACCAAGATCACATTAAAAAATGGTCAAAATGCAGGAGACCAATGTTGTCAAATAGAGGTTATAGCGTCACTACAAGTGCGCAGAGCTATATCGTAGCAAAATTTGAACAAACCACTATTGCCAAATACCGCGGTTATATAGCACTGCAGTGTAGCGGGATTAGAACAAGCCGCTATTTATTTTCGTGACCCATGATTCACAAAATTGTATCAAACACAATAACAATAGAATATAGGTATATTGTATATATACAACATGAGATGCCGAAGGAACTTGCTGCTTTGAACTTGCCATTACAATCGTCTAAAAAACTGTAAAGAGAGAGTGGTGAAAGGAGCGAGTAGAGAGGGATGGAGCGAGAGGGTGTTGTTCCATGGTTCCTCTCGGAAGAAGGGGTTTGAGAATCTTGTAGAAGAAGATGTGACTAAGAGAGAGAAAGAATATGAATACAAGACTCTTTGAAATTTGTTGTTGACACATGTGTTAAGGCTGAAAAACACCACAAAAGACTGAAATGTCCCAGCGGTAGTTAACTGCCGATGGCGTGAAGAACCAACGGTAGTTAACTACAGCGGGATCCATCTGCAGTTAACTACGGATGCGATCTTGATACAAATTCAGGCAGAAGCTCTCTCATCCATTGTTATTCAAAGTCTCTCAAAATTTCTCAAATCTCTCTCAAAATCTCTCTAAAAATCCCAACCAAATTTATTCAACAAAATCACAGGTAAGTAATCATAGTGCTATTAACATACATTTTAGTTGTTATAAATATTTTTCTTTTTTATAATTTTAGTTTTATGTTGATGTAAATTTTGTTGTTTTTTTTTAAATTTTAGTTTTTGAGTAGATTTACATATAATGATTCATTTTTAGCAGATGTAAGTTGATTAATTTTTGTTAAAATGCTTGCATGATGTTTATGTTATAGTTATGATTTTTAGGGTTATTTTAAATTTTGGTATTTTCTATTTTTTTTTAATTTTAGTTTTTGAGTAGATTTACATGTAAGAGTATATGATTTATTTTAAGAGTAGATATAAGTTGATTAATTTTGTTAAATTTTATGCATTTTTATGTTATAGTTATGATTTTTAGGATTTATGTATAATTTGCACTCCAAGTGTTTGATGAAATATTTGAATGAGTTTTTCATTAATTGTTTAATATCTTATGGTGTAGATCTGAAACAATGGACCGTCATTTGTTCAAAGCTCAAGTACGTTTCAACGGTGGAACCCATCATTCGCTCAAGGTCCGGGTCGATATCATGCTAAAGGATCTCAAGGATCAATTGAACGAAATCAATCAAGAACTCAACCCCGGAGACAAAAGGAGGGTGGAGGACCTTCAGTATGCACGTCTCAGATATTTGCAGGGCTAAAAGATAATGCTGACGGACGATGAATGCGTGAAGACCATATTCTCTAGACATTCTCGGGAACGCATGTTCCCGGTAATTGAGTTTGAAGCTACGTTGCTGAGATCGCCGGAAGATATTATCAACAGTTTGATTCCGCCAGAAGATCGTGATTAGGTAACATCATTCCAACTACAACAATTGTCTTAACTCTAAAATTGGATAAGGTCAAACCTGTTAAACAACAACTCTCAAGCATTCACTCGGAAGTTCTATGTTTAGGTAGTGTCTTTATTTTGTTGGAATTTGAATTAAATTCTTGTTAGTTTGCTGAAGATGTTGGTATTGAAGTATCTTATACTGAATGTAGTGATTTGTAATCCCTGTCATACCCCAATTTTTGACCTAACATGTCACTAACACGTGTCGTCGGGCCCTACATTTGTACGCAGTTTAATCTGATCAACCTCCGACGTTTTCGACAAAATTTCGGCAGAGAGGTATTTTAAAATACCTCATGTTTGATTCCGAGTCGGACCCTCTTCTCTTTTTTTTTATTATTTTAAAATGTTAAAATTTAATTTCCATCTTTTATTTAATGTAATATTAATTTACTTAAGTTTTTTAATTAACTTTAATTTATTTAAATTTGTTTTCTTTTTACTCCTTTCTTTTCGTTTCAATGTTATCCTTTTGTTATGTTTTTGTCCCAATCCAAAAATGGTCTCAATCCGATCAATCCAAATAGCACAGCGCAAGTATCAATCCAAATCCTCATCTGCAACACATTTACAGGAACAGCCATACTGGTTTTTGTTTCTATCCCAATCCAAAGCCACATAATTTCCTGCATCTTTAACAAACCCTAAAGCCTCAACTCTTCCCTATAAAAGGTACCTGCCAAACAGCCAGAAAGGGGGACCGAAAGTCGCACAGAAAATTCATCGAACCAAACACACAAAACCTACAAAAAATCAAAACGCCAACAGCACCATTAACAGAACATAAAACTCATAACCATCACAATCCCAGATTCACGCATCCGAGCCAAACATACAAACTCAGCCGATTCCAACACCGACGGCAACCGCAAGAATCAGTGACGACGTCGGAACCGTACACAACAACAACAGAGCCAGAGGAAACGCATTCGACCAAAACCGAATCGGACCAAAGGTGAGTTTTATGTGTATATTGTTTTTCAGATTTAGGCGTATTGGTGGGTTTGTAGGAAATTTTAGGTTAGGAAAAGCATAGAGGGGAAGGTGTAGAAGAGAAAGAACGAAAAATTAAAAGAAAAAGTTGTTAACAGCGGCGGCGCCGCCGTCTATGACGGCCGGCCGCCGCCCCATCTCCCATCGGAGAAGAAGAGAGAAGATATGAGTGAGAACAGAGAGAGGAGAGAGCACAGGGAAGAAGAGAGAAGATAAGAGAGAGAAATGCATGGTAAAAATGAAAGAAAATGGGTCTTACACCCTTCTTATATGCTACCCACTGAACCGACCCGCTATCAGATCCATAACCCAACCCACGACCCAGTTTTTTTCGACCCAGCTGCTAAGCCCAACGCCCAGCAGCCCTCTAAACCCAACCTGTCCCCATTTTAACTATCGCACCCCCAGGCTTGCTGTCTGCACCCCGCCTGCATGCATTTTATTTTATTTCTGGTTTATTTATTTCCTATGCATTTTATTTCCATAGTATGTCATTTCGCAGCATCTCACATTTCTTTTTTTTATCTTTGTTTCATGCATTTTAAATTACCCTTTGCATTTTATTTTTCTTTATCATCGCATTTTATTTATTTCGTTACTTACTATCATTCACATATCTATTTTATGTCATTTAATTTTTACTTGCGCAAATTTTAGAATATAAATAGGCTTAATGTAAATAATTTATTTTTTCTTGTCATTTATATCCTTCGCAGACCATAGAATGTACCATAGGATTTTATGTAATAGTTTTAGGTGCATGTGTGCGTGCGTGTGTGTATGCTTTACTTCTATGCCTCTAGTTTAGGTTAACAGTTTTTGTGGTGATCCAACGTCACCGCGAAATACCTACGCTTTACTTTTCCGCTCCGTTAGTTTAACTTTGGTCTTATTATTCAAAAACAAAAAACATGCAAATAATCATAAAATCACAAAAACATTTTTTACAATAAACCTTGATCCCCAAAATCAAGTGATCGTCTTATTTTTATTCTTTCGTAAATCAAATTGCAATCAACTTTTATCGTACTTTAACCATTTTCTCCTAACATAAAAAAACACAAACAAATACTCATTTGCCGCCTTGGCTTTTCTTTCATTTTAAAACCTTTTTCAAAACTAATAAAAAACACCAAACAAATCAAACGTCAATTTTTACCCCGAACTACGAGGTTTTGATCCCTCACGGGTACGTAGGCAAAGGACACCCGTCCTTCCAAATCAATAAAAAATGTAGATAAGTAGGTCTCTTTCTTTCTTCACCACTTTAACTCTTTTCAAAATAAGCAAGTTATAGCACAAAACGTTGAATAAAACCAAGAGGTTCCCGTAGAGTACTACGGACATAAAGGGTGCTAACACCTTCCCTTTGTGTAACTAACCCCCGAACCCTAAATCTTTTCAAAGGGGTGTTTCGAACTTTTTTTTCCCCTTTTCTCTTAAAATTAAATGTTCAGTCGTGAAATAAAATAGTGAGTCAAACGCTAATCAAATAGCCTTGACCTCCGAAAAATGGCGCGACAATCCCCTTTAAAAAGTCAAAAGATTAAGAGAACACAACATGTATTCTACATAATCATCTATATAGGTTATCACATCGAATTCCTTCGTATAAGATGAGTGTCACATAAAGGAATGCACCTCTAAGGGGTTCTTTTGAATTGGATCGTGCTCCTTTGTCAATTGAAACTTGTCAGTTGGCAGGGCAGTAAGATTCAATTCAAAACAACCTCTTGGAATGTACTCCTTCATGTGATGACAGGAATGTACCTCTAAGGGGGTTTTTTGAACTGGATCGTGCTCCTCTGTTAATTGAAACTTGTTAGTTGGCAGGGCAGTAAGATTCAATTCAAAGCAACCTCTTGAAATGCATTCCTTTCTTTGATGACTCATTTTATATGAAGGAATTTGATGTGAAAACCTATATAGATGATTTTGTAGGATACATGTGTTGTGTTCTCTTAATTCTTTTGAGTTTTCAGAGGGCGCTGCAAATCACTACGCTAAGTATAAGACACTTCAATGCCAAGATTTTTGGCAAACTTTGAAGGATTAAATTTAAATCCAACATCATGATGATACCACATATATTTAGGGTGAATGTAATGTAATATTGATGAAATTAAAACTAAATAAAATTATTATTTTTTAATTGATTTTGTGTATTTGTGCAACTTTAAACGAATTTATTCAATACGCAACTTTAATCGAAATTATTCAATACGCAAAAATCGATATTATTCAATACATGACTTTAATCGAATTTATTCAATACGCGACTTTATTCAAAGTACCAAAATGCGCGACATATAAAAAAACATAAAAAAAAGATCCAAAACAACAAGGCATTACATTCAACCATCTTCCTCGTCACACAAGTCAATTGGGTTGTCTTTGACAGTCCCTAGGGCACCTGCTTTTGGTTGAGGACAGAAATAACATGTCCTTTCGCTCCTCCTCAGCCTAGACTGGTTGTACACTGGCGGCACCTTCGAATCATTTTTTTTAACGGAACTATCACATTCAATTTTGTGCCATGTTATAGTCGATTTATCTTTCTTCTTCTCACCATCTTTTTCTAATTGAGCAGCATCACCCTGTTTCTGAGACATTTCTACACGATGCAAATATCGGATCAAATATTCTACCATAAATTCCTAGCATTTTTACAATTTCTAATAATACCTAACAATTTCTAACCATTCCTAACAATTTCTAATAATACCTAACAATTTCTAACAATTCCTAACATTTTCTATCACAATTCAATCAATTCTATTCTAAACAACATATAACAAATCAATAAAAAAATCATCATCAAATCTAAAATCAACAAAACCTAAATTTGTCAAAAAAGTTCCAAAAAATCTAACAATTCAATAAAAAAATACCAATGCAATAAGATTCAAAACACTTACTTGATTTTGTGCTTGAAATTGGCTTGGAATGACTTAAGCTTGGTGAAAATCGCACCTAAGAATCCCAAAACCGCAGCAACGGAGTTTTGGAAATTCCTATGTTTGTTCTGTTCTTATAACAGAGCATCGACAGTTAACTGCCGAAGGAACCTCAATAGTTAGCTACCACCGGGGCATTTCAGTCTTTTACTGGTGTTTTTCAGCCTTTTAAGAAGTGTGAACAGCAAATTTCAAACTTTTTTTTTTAAAACATGAATACAAAACTCTTAGAATTCCGTCTAGCAGGTTTTTACATTAAAAAATGGAAAATTGCTATTCACACCTTAAAGAAGGCTAAATAAACACAGTAATAGACCAAAATACCCATCGACATTTAACTTACAACAACCTGCTCCCCCTACTCACTATTTCATCAACGTATGTTTTCCTATTCAATCTATACGCCCAAATCAAATAATTTTTTCCACAATCTTTGTCCAAAATCATTGAAGCATCAATCCTAGGAGGTTTGAACACACTTTTGACATAAACAATAGGTATTGGTTATTTTAATCGGTTTATTTTTGTGTATTTTGCTGTCAGTTTTCACAAAATGACTAACATGCACATATCAACTATTAAGTGCCTAAGTATGGAGGCATCGGCAACTGCCGATGGAATTCGATAGTTGACTACCGATGTGATGGTTCAGAAATGGCATGCTACTGCCTATTTTTTTATTCTTTTTAATTCATTATGTAATTCATGTTTTTGCATTAGTTAGTTGTTTATTCATAGTTATATGTTGTTTATTTATAGTTATGGTTGAGTACGCGGATGATGATCCGGGTGAGACAAAACCAATTTTTGTCAAAAATCCCGGAGATGTCAAACCTCCGGTGTTGTCCCACTTGATGCAACAAGGTCGAGACGACTCAGTTTTTTGTTCGAAGAAGTTAATTGAAAAGATACAGATGAGTTGCTTAATTGGGTACGCCGTCAAGCAAATAGGGCGGAATTTACCATTGTTATACGTAGATCAAATGTGATCAATCCAATGTTACAACTTGTGTGTGAAAGGAGTGGCGATGACAAATTACCGAAAAAGAGATTGAAGCATGAGGCAACAGACTCAAGAAAATGTGGGTGTATGTTCATGCTTTGTGGATATCTTAGTAGAAAAACAAATGATTGGAGATTGAATATTCTTAATGGAGTTCACAATCATGAGATGAAGTCAATTTTAAAAGGACACATGCTTGCAGGTAGAATTTATGTTTAGGAATATGGTTGAAGATAATATTTTATATCTTTGTGTTCGTTCCATCTGTATGTGCACATAATATCATTAGAGATTTTATGTAATGATATGTAATGTGTTGTTTAATTTCAAACACTCTTTAATGTTTTGTTGAATTTCAAACATTTGTGTAATTTTAACGAAATGTCAAATTGATTTAATTTTGTTGTAAAAGATTATGTATCGTTCTTGTTTATGACTGGTTATAAATGGTGTATGAGTTGTATTGCCTCTGGAATTGATGTGGTTGAATTACAGATAATAAATAGACCGAAATGACTTGAAAACTATGTTGCAGAACCTGCTATCTGCATAACTAAATGCATCGTCAGTTAACTACCGATGAATTCGGCGATAGTTAATTGTCGAAGAATCACCCAACAGTAGTTAACTGCCGAAAGGGCTTTAATGTCTTTTCCAGATGTGTTTTAGCCTTCTTCAAGATATGAACATCAAATATCTAATAAATGATTGGTAACAAACCCGTGTTGGCCCGTGTTTTGAGCATCGGGTTATGCGTAAGCACATTTGCAATTTTATTTGCATTTTAAAATAAGAAAAAATTTAATGATAAAAATGATGTTAATAATAAAAAACAATGAAATAGTTGTTATTAGAATTATGAAGTGGCATTCCTTAAAAAAGAGAATTATAAAGTGGCAGGTAACAAAAAAAGAATTATGAAGTGGTAGATTATAATATGTTAAAATATTATAAATAATAAATACTTCACTAATGAAAAAGATGGCATTAATGACCTCCGTGTTTTTTACATATCATAAAAAAATTGTATTTTCATATAACTTTATAAATAATAAATATGTATTATGCGTATGATTTTCTTTTTATATTGGATTGTAATTACTATTTTATAATTATTGTTATTATTATTTAGAAGATACATTTTTCTTTAAATAATTATTTAGATACATAAAAAAAATTCAATTTAACAAATTACTAACATTTGAGCAGTTGTTACTAAATATTACTAAATATTAGGTCAAATATATCCCGCGATCCTTTATGTTTGATTTTCATAACAAATTAGTCCTTCAAGTTTTTTATTACAAATTGGTCATCTTTCTTATTTACAAATTGATCATTCAAGTCATAGTATATTAATTATATTGTTACCTATAAACACTTTTTAACCGAATTTGATGAAAATAAGATAAGGATGTAGATATTTTATGATTTAAAGAATCAATTTATAAGAAAATAAGGGAGATAAGCCTTACACGTCAAACGATATTATTGCGAAGCTGCAGAAGCAATGGAAAACGACGGGTAAACTGCATATGATGTCCTTGAGTAGGGAGGGTCTTATGAATTTTATTTTGCTTCGTATGAGGATTTAAGAACAATATGGGCTTTAGGAACAATCAATTTAAAACATGGAGTCCATCGTCTCTTCGAATGAACGTAAGACCTTAATGCTCACACACAAAGGCAGACACATGTCCAATATGACAGCATTAAGTAACCTCAATTCTGAAAAAATTACAGATATAACAGCTATTATCTCTTCAGAAGCGCAAATTAATATGACAGCATCCAGTACAGTTACTCCGGACAACAATTGCAATGCGGTAGCATCAAGTAACATTAATTCTGAAAATGTCATAGATATGGCTGCTATCAGCGCTTCAGAAGCAGAAATTTATCCGAATCTCCGGAAGGAAATGGATCTTATTCAACATCTGTTGATTTAAGGAAAAGATGTGGACGTACCTTTTACTCCTTATTTAATTAAGTCCCATTAAAATTAAAATTATTTTAGCTTTTATAGCATTACAATTATCCTCATAGTAAAATAACAAACACATTTTTTTTCTCAAGATCCAACAAAGTGTGTCTGACCAAATAATCAAACTTGACCTTGGTGTCAAAATATCATATCCTTACAACCCAATTGAAAAGTAAATAATAATCCAACAAACTTTAAAGAAAAACATAGCATACGTGAGAGAATAATTATCCACTTTATTTTATAGCAAACACCTTGATACTACTCTTTGGTCTCGTCGGAAGGATATCCTATAATCCATACAAGAGAAACATCTTGAGTTATTTGCTCACCGTCCAATTGATATAACGTCATTCCTAACAATCCATTAATTACCAAAAATAAATTGACAATTAATGCATAAAAGAAAGTACTCCACTAATTGAGTTTAGTAATTAGCTACCTACGATACGATGAAAACACTCTTAACTTAGGGACCCAATTGAATGTATACACTATCCATATTTTCATAACACAAACTCTAGAAGAAAAGAATTGTGTAGGGTAGCTTATTTCCATAATTCCAAGTTATTTTCAATCTCTTCTAACACTAACAGCGCCAAGGCATAAGAAATAAGGATATTAAAATGAAGATAATTTGTATCAAATTATGTGCAACAGTTTTGACATAGTTAGAGGGGTAAAGTTTCCTTAACTTAACTAAAAGTTTATAAATTTCTATCTAAATTTAATTTGAAAACATCATCATGTTTCTCATTCCCCAAACCCCTTTCGTTTACAACTCAATATGTGTCAATATATCCAATTTATTCAAGACTGGTAATATATTATCTACAACTGATTTTTCTTTATGGTTTGCTGTTAGCTATCATTACCCAGCCTTTATATACGATGAAAACTAAAGATTCTCACATGCAAGTTTAATCCTAAATTATAATCTCACTCACACACTCAAAGAACCAATATAGGCTTAACTTCATTTCACTAAAAAAAACATATGCATATTTTTCTCCACCATTATATTGAAATTCCATTGAAAACACACAAAATAAATATAGTAATCCATATATATTGAATACCTACACCACGCTACAAATTAAAAATTTATCAAATAATCCTATCATCATAAATATGTTACATTTTTGCCAAAAAAATAAAAATAAAACATGTCACACTTTCCTTAAAAAAAAAAAATGTCACACTTAACCCAATGCAAAATAAATCTCATTCAATTTTTTGCTTTTTAAACAAAAGAGTGATGCAATTCGCAACACTCAAAATATATTAACAAAAAAATAAAAGAGAAGTA
>Ga0315913_1002250_pt1 | contig 22434 bp, 10 predicted proteins | sample MpolsnodulesMG_FD_207736 | JGI IMG/M metagenome (GOLD analysis project Ga0315913, IMG submission 207736) | Medicago polymorpha root nodule microbial communities from Los Angeles, California, United States - small nodules | ecosystem: Host-associated > Plants > Roots > Nodule | place: USA... | reverse complement strand
TGATAGGAATAACATAAATTTGCCAAGAATAGTTGTTGAAAAATCCCTATAGAGTTAGTGGATGAAAAACGTATCACTGCCTAAAAAATTATAATGTTGTTTGATTTTTCCTATGTCTGTACAACTTCCGAAACAACACTATTCAATTTTAGAAACAACATTATAAATATTATACAGTACAACGAAAAGGAAAGTATACTCACAGTTTCAAATTAGGGCAAACATTTGCTTCCGTGTTAACTTTAATAAATAAGAGATAAGGCATATTTGTTTTGTTCAAAAAAATAGGAGATTAGATGTGATTTTGTTGAGAAGGAAAAGATAGGGTTAATAATTAAACAGGGGTATTAGAGTAAAATTAACCATTAGGGTTAGGTTAAAATTAGGGCAAACATTTGCTTCCGGGATAACTTTAATAAATAAGAGATAAGACAGATTTGTTTTGTTCAAAAAAATAGGAGATTAGGTGTGATTTTGTTGAGAAGGAAAAAATATGGTTAATAATTAAACGGGGGTATTAGAGTAAAATTAACCATTAGGGTTATGTTAAAATTAGGGCAAACATTTGCTTACGGATTAACTTTAATAAATAAGAGATAAGACAGATTTGTTTTGTTCAAAAAAATAGGAGATTAGGTGTGATTTTGTTGAGAAGGAAAAAATAGGGTTAATAATTAAACAGGGGTATTAGAGTAAAATTAACCATTAGAGTTAGGTTAAAATTAGGCAAACATTTGCTTCCGTGTTAACTTTAATAAATAAGAGATAAAACAGATTTGTTTTTATCAAAAAAATAGGAGATTAGGTGCAATTTTGTTGAGAAGGAAAAAAATAGGGTTAACAATTAAACAGGATATTAGAGTAAAATTAACCATTAGGGTTAGGTTAAAATTAGGGCAAACATTTGCTTCCGGGTTAACTTTAATAAATAAGAGATGTATTTCCCCAAGCAGACTAAATTTACCTATACACTTGCTCTCAATCTCTGAATATAAATATACCATGGCATCATCACTCAAGATGCATCATCGCTGTCCTCAAACTCCTATCTCAAACAGTGTTCAATGGCAAATAACAACCTTCAATCATTGTTGTCTTACCATTCTTTGACGGGTAACTATCATTCTTCAATATGTTTTCTTTTTTCTTTCTTCTTTGTTTTCTTTCTTCTTTATTATATCCAGAAAAAAACTTGGCCTTAAAGATAAGACTAATTTCAACTTGACCTTTTATGTTTGTTCATGAAAACGCATAACCTACTAAATCAATATCCACTGATTTTTTAATGGCATAATTTATTCAAGATTAAGATATTTTTTTTTGCAATGATACAAGCGAAACTAATACTGCTTAATATAATAATTAGTGACTAACTTATATTTTGGATGATTTTAACCAAGAAAACCGAATTTACCTTTTTTTTTCTATAAAAGAATAAACTTCTGTAATTAAACTTGGTTTAACTTTTACAATTTTCATTGAAGTATAACATGTAGGCTAATTACCATAAAATGGGGAGTTCTCCCAACGACAAATATATTTCTAACTTCCTTTTGCCACTTCATTTACAAACCAGTATTTAGTGTTTTGTGAAGTTTTCAATGTATACAAGTATACAAGCTCACGGTTAATTACAGGATCATCAATAATCTTTATATGTATTTAGATACGAAACCGTCATGTGTTCATTATCAACTGGAAATGTCTGTTGAGTAGCTCAATCAAGTTACTGAATCCTAAATATAATGTTTGTTAGTAACTCAGAATATTACAAATTGAAAATTCGTAATCACATGATTTATACATTACAGTCTGTTAGGAATGAGAATGTTTATTTACAGCTTTTTAATTTCTGGGTTCGGTTACAATTCGTCACATTTGCTAATCAAAAAGTAATTACTGATGTTTTTTCAATCAATTTAATAATGGATTTATTATTTAATCTTATTCAAAAATCAGTATATTTTCAAAATAATACTTGGGACAAATGCTTTACAAACGTAACCGTATTTTGGATTTCTATGTTTTGGCAATAAACGCATATCATTTCATAAGATTCCATCAAAAAACAAAAAATCATTTCATAAGATATTTGGTTTATTTTATCAAATGTTTTAAAGTAGCAATTGGGGATCTACCAATTGGCATTTGCGCGTAGTGTAAGAACAGTTCATATAGTTTAAAAAACTTTATGTTATATGCAGTGTTGGAAATATGTGGAAATAATAATATCCTTAAAGCATTCCATTCAATGGATCCTCACCATATATTCCTTTTGTATGTTGGGTTTTATTTTTCTTTGTTTTCCAAGATACTACATGTGTTATTCTATCGAGAAGTGCAACATTAACTATGCATCTCCCCTGGTAAATGGTTTGCATTTAATCCATGTCAGGTGGTGCATGAAATAATGTGCATGGGCAAAGTATCATGTTTTGTATGGTGTGTAAAATATGAGTTAAACTATTGGAAAAAATTGGAATTATAATATCTTTTAAGCAAATGTTAACATGTACCCTTGGGGCACATGATAAATAATTTAAAATAAAAATAAATGTCTTAAAAGACATGCATTCAACTCTATTCAATTTTTTAAATTCAAGATTTTGTTCTTTTTTTTGAAAATTTTCTAATTTTGGATTCTTTAACTTGTGTCATAAGGGCACATGATAACAAGACTCTATCTTTTAATGCATTGTCTATGGAATTATAAAATTATGTTACCCAAAAAAGACGATAAAAAAGATATTGTTACAACATAAATTAGGGTAAAGGTTTATATATTATGTAACTATGACCGACTAAACCAATTCGTATTAATGACAACTTTGTACCTCCTGTATTCAACAACCTTATTCTCATGTTAGTTAATACTACCCCGTCTCTAATTATAGGACCCTTTTGAAAAAATAACGGGAATTAAGAAAGTGAATATTTGTCATAAAGTTGTTTGTAATCAGTGTTGTTTTTACAATTTTATCCTTAAGAGAGAGAGAGTTAGTTTATGTTTTCCATATGATATTTATTGCTGATTGAAGAAAAAGAAGTATAATAAATAGGGGCATGTATGTAAAGTAATAATTAATATGGTTGCAAATAGCAAAGAGGTCTTATAAAAGGGGACAAAAAAATTCTCAAAAGGGTCTTATAATTAGGGACGGAGGTAGTATAAATATGGGAGACATCTAAAGGGCTAAATCACTCTTATTTCATATTACTAAACCTTAAGAACACATTATACTCTACTTCAATATTATGCCCCTGTTTTTACCCTCGTGTTTGCCATTGTTGCCGGACGCATTAACCTTAAGCTGAAAGTTCGTGTGATCAATTTGTGGACTATCCCTGACTACAACAGGTCTACTGAAGATGCATCCATTCACATGTTGTTGATTGATGAACATGTATATTGATTGAACTTATGTTATGTATAAAATACTATAAACGAAATTTTTTGTGGTTTGATTATTTATTTGGCTATGTAAATGACTATGATAGCTGGGGAAAATTCAAGCAAGTGGAAAGAAACATTTGGTGTCTAAGATCAAGTCCGTTGTTGAGGAAGGGTCCGCTTATGTGGTAGAGAATGTTTTGGTTACCCACAATGATCCAAAATACAAGACGACAGAACATAGATACAAGCTCAATCTTATTGATCGAACAAAATGGATTAAACTTGAATAATCTGCTATACCTGTTAACCATTTCGATTGGTGAAAGAGTTTACATACCTAGGGTATCATTGACACCTTCGGACACACGAATCCCCTTCAAATTTCAACGTCGACAATTTCCCATATTAGTATGTTTTGCAATGACGATAAACAAAAGGCAAGGGCAATCACTTAAGCAGGTTGGCATTTATCTTCCGCTGCCGGTTTTCTCCCATGGTGAGTTATATGTTGCAGTATTAAGAGTCACATCAAGAAATGAACTCAAATTTTTTTTGACAAATGAAAATGGTGATTGCATAAACACGACTACAAATGTCGTGTATAAGGAAATTTTCCAAAACATGTAACCATTTAACACTGATTTTATGATGTCGTGTTCTTCTCTTTTGTTATCACGACTACATTTATGTATCCTAGTTTCTTTTTGTTATATTTTTATTGCATTACATAAATATTCACAATGTATATGACCCATGCGGTAGCACGGGTGGACGATCTAGTATCTGCAGTATGTTTTTTAATCCACCGATTCACATTATCAAGCATCCATAGGGACCCGAAATTTTGCCTCTCCATCTTATATTTAATGTTTGTACATTACCTAAGTTTTCTTTATGCTGTAATTGATGCATAAGTTGGAACAACCACTCTTAATTGTGGTGGTGTATGATGCATCCCTTTTAATTTGGGGTCTCATCTATAAATAACACATGTTTTGTCTGAGTTTGTTTTTGTTAGAATAATCCATATGTTAACTTGGCAAGTGATAGTAGGTTGTTATTTGACTCATTCTTATTTTTTATTGCCACTGTTTTAGTAAAGCATGTATGTGGCTTAGTTGTTGCTATTTCTTAGGATTGTATTGCCAATTTAATAGCTACTGATATTTCACTTCATTTCAATAAACAAATCATTTCAACCAGTCTACTTACTAATCTTCAGTAATCTATTTTATTGAAGCAAACTCGGATCAGGTTTTTTTCTTCTTTTTCTGTTGGTGTTGCTTCTGAAGAGAAAAACAATCAAACTGCAACCGTTCCAATACTACCTACCACTAGATTTTGTTTCTCTTTTGTTTTCATAGTTTGTTCCCTAGCTGAAATATATTACTGCTAGATTTTTCTCCATCATGTATTATATGTGCAAGGACTTTAAAGTCGCGGTTCATGTGATTTGAAGAAGTCATGCTCCAGACCAAAGAGTTTGGTCAGTACTGTATACAATCAATGATAAGAGTTTCGATTATTCTACATTATATTTTCTGTTTTCTTATTGTAAAAGTTTTTTTTTTCCAACCATTTTCTAAACAAATTATAGGTTAAAGTAAGAAGAAAGATTATAACATAAATATTAACTTTGATGCTGCATGTTAGCTTCTAAATAAAAATTAGGCAAAATTATGCATTCAATTTGTTAACTTAAGTTCAGGTAACGAATTTATCATTTGTTTTTGTTTTTCTTTTATTTTTTGATTTCATCTTTTATGATGTAATCATGTAACATTTTCGTCTTATAGCATTTTTTTTCTTCGATTTAATCCTTTTTGTTATAAAATGTCATTGTTGTTAGCCTTTTTATGAGATTTTTTCAAAGTTTGTATGTTGAATATTTGAGTTTGTTATGAGTTTGATGATTTTTTTTTTATAAAAATTGTATAATTATTTTGATTTTGTTTTGAAGAAAAAAAAAGATAACAAACAATGTTGACATTTTATAACAAAAAGGACTCAATCGAGAAAATGATAAGATAAATGACAAAATTGTTATCTAACTATAACATAAAGGATTAAAACGAGAGAAAAAAATGAATGATGAAAGTATTTCCAAAAGTAATTGTGTAATTTTGCCTAAAAACTATAATTAGTTGAATTTTAAAATTAAAATATGTTATAAGTAAGTATAAAGTACTTTATTTTTAATTTAATTTGATGAGATTTTTGCTGTGTTCCTCTTGATGTCCTCCCCGTGTGGTACGCGGGTATACACACTAGTAAGTTCTAAAAGCAAAAGAGAAATAGAGATGATATATATATATATATGATATGACATAGGAATGTTTGGATTTTCGGGAGTTTGAATAACTCAACTGGTTGAAATTAAATGATAAAAATATCAAAGTTCTAAATTCAAACTCAGACAAATGAATAAATATTAATTTAGTAACTAACTACTAATATTTGACATTAAAAAAAATGTATGGATTTTGGTGTTGAAATTAAACAACTCTTTTAATATTATATTTTCTTATAAGAAAAAGTTTAATAGAGTTGAGCTATTGGGATTCACAAGAGTCAGAACCAACCTCAACATAAATAGTGTTTATTAAGATACTTATAAATCATTCACCAAATAGATAATCATATTGATAATAGAAGTTAAATTCAAGATTTTACGGATGAATAAACTCTTTATCAATTGAATTGACCTTCATTGGTTATTGTTTAAATATTATTAATCAAGTTTGGCAAACTCCTATAAATCAATACCCGTGCAGGAACCACGTGATGATGATAATGTAGTAAAGGTCCAGGTTTTAGATATCTAAAAATATCATGTTAGTCAAAATTTTATTATAAAACTAAAACCCTTAAAAATAGAGATTCATTGATTTGGGAGCAAGGCCATGAGGGACCACATAAAGACAATTAAGAATCACCACCTAATATGCCGAGTCCGTTTATGGCCAGCTAAGTACCTAGTCACAATATCATATAAACATTGACAATAAGCTCAAAGTAGAAGTTGTATCATACATTTTTTCCCATTGTTTCTCTCAATTTCCCTTTTATATGATCCATCAACATATATTAATATACTATAACCCCTTCTTTATTTGATTCTAAATTACTACTACACACAAGAAAAAAATGACCAAGATCTTTGTGCTTCATCTATGTCTACTCATAGTAGCTTTTGGATTTGTCAATGGCTCTTATGAAAAAGAAAAGATAGGAATATTTGAGCTGGAGAAAGGAGGCCTTTCTTTGAAAGTCACCAATTGGGGTGCATCAATTGTGTCTCTTGTTCTTCCTGATAAAAATGGTATGACCAATTTTTTTCTCTTGAAATTAATCTTCCTCAAATGTTGCTTCATTTATGCTATGTTTCTAAATTTGGTTGGTTTTCTATTTAATTTGTGTTTAGGAAAATTGGGTGATATTGTTCTTGGATATGATTCAATTAAGGAATACACTGTGAGTAATCTTTCTTTTCTTGTGCAAAGATTGACTTAAGTGGAAATCTCCTAATTGTTCAATTATTATTACTTAGATTAAACAAACATGTCATAACTATTGTATTTAAGTTATTTAAATTTATAAACGAAACCTCAAGACTCATAGAATACCGACAAATATAATTAAGTTAATATCCAACTATTAATAATAACTATTTATATATTATCCATAACCATAAACAAAGTTTTTATGCTGACAACGAAAATTAAACTCACACTCTTAAAAGTTTGAGTAAGCTCTTTGCCAACTCTATTGGCTAAAGCCAGAATCTAGGAGTATAGTTTGTGCTTGTGGACAAATTTCCTTCACATAACTCCTCCAAAAGTCCAGTCCTCCTATGCCCCACAGGCGTGAAATATCCACCCAATATTAGACAAATGTAAACAAATTTCCTAAGGATATTTATTAGAATCAAATACATGATACTATATAAAAATTAGTGTATTTAATTTTTTAAAAGTTAAAAAATGAAACTATTATTTTTTAATATTTTGAAGAACTACCTTTTTTTTATAAAATTATTTGTGGTACAATGCAAGACTAGTTTTTATTTTATTTTATGAATATTGAAAAGACTAGTTTCATTTTGTACGTGTTTTAGAAATTTCATTTTAATGCATTATGGATGGTATGCATATCTTTGTTGACTAAAAACATATACATATACATTTTTATTTTTTTTAACTTTCATAGTTTCATTTTGTATATTTGATTAGGATAGGTTTTATGTTTATCTTAATCAATCCATTCAAAAAAGGGTCCACATAAGGTTCTGGTTTGAATATAAATAGGTATTTTAGCGTATTCTAGTTTTCATTTATCACTACTTCTTTCCACTTTGATTTCCTATTCGTCATGCTTGGTTGGCTACATAGAAAATTTAATACTTTCAGCTACTTATGTGGATTGAAAAAGAAACATAAAAAGGATTGAACCAAAAACAAAATTAAAGGATTGAAGAAGAAACTCCAACCAATTACATTAATATATTGTAATTTTGCCAAACTCCCTACTCTAAAAGTAAAACCAACGATGTGACAATATCCCAACTTAAGGATTCACTATATTATAATATGTCACACTCATTTATAAACAGATTTTATATCCAAATAAACAGACAATATCCCAACTTACGCTGACGTGGCACCCTAAGTGAGGTGCCACGTGTTATTTATTTTTATTTTTTTTGCTTTGGGGGGCCAAAACTGCTACAGTTGCAAAACTCAGGGAGGCTATTTTATAGTTTTTTTTCTTAGGGGGTCAAAATCACAACTTTAAAAAAGTTAAGGGGCTAAAACTGCAATTAAGCCTTAATATTACTTTATCCAACTTTTTTATCATAAAGAAAAGAGAAAAGGTCCATTGTCTAGAAATAGCCTTGTGAATACCTTGGTATAGTATATCCCATTTTTTTATTTCACTTATAAAAATATAATTTTTTATTTCACTTATAAAACTATAATTAATAAACAATGAAATTTAATATATTTTCCATCTAAGAAAATATTGATATTTAATATTATTTTTCATAACTGTTTGAGTACAATATTTTTTTAAAGTAACTAGTATTATTTTGAAACGATTATGTTAAATTTCTTTTGGTTATCTATGATTAGATATATTTTATAATTTTAATTAAGGAGACAACTAATTATAGCTAATAGCTAATTATATATATAGATAACATGAGTGTAGGTTGTAACTGGGTAACATACTATCTTGCAGAAAGAAAAAGGACTTGTGCGATCCCCGGGAATATTTGGGGTTGCAATGATGTCCAAAGTATAATAATTAGTTGCATCATTCATTATATGCATGTTTCATTTTTATTTATTTTTTGGTTTGAGGCCATGTTTCACATAATCATGAGAGTGAAGAATGGAAAAGAAACTTTTGCTTTTAGCTAGCTCACATGTAAAAGACTTGTAGAAACATTGGGTGTTTGCTGACCTATGATTTTAGAACACTTATTAGATTTGTGTAGCTTACCATCGTATTGGTACAAAGTTTTCGACGCGGTAGAAATGGACTATTGCCTACTTATTTAAGGGGTCTGAGCCTCTTACTAATTGAATCAGTTCATTGTTGATAAAATATAAAAGTTTTTAAGTTGTAAAAAATAACAGCAATTATACATTGCGTGAAGAATTATCCTGAATTTATCTCGAATGAGAAACAAGCCAATGAAAAAGCAGTGTTGAGCGGATATCACGGATGATGGGGAAAAAAGATGGAAATCATGAAATAGTGGGTGAACGGAATACATGCCACATGTATCGTGAAGTTTTAGCTTGGCATTGTTTTGCTTTCAATAGCATTTTTCAAAAATAATATTTAAACTTTTAGGAAATTAAATATATCACTTCCAAAAAAAAAAATGCTTATACAATCCACACATATTTTCGGTAGTAGTCCCCATAACACCATTTCATAGTTCATATTTGTGCAATCCATACACATTTTGTTTCGATGATAAAAAAAAAATGCAACTCTTAATCAACCTATCCACTTTTTGTCCAAAAAGAGGTAATCTGCACTTTTATAATTTTTAATATGTATGGAACAATTATTTATATTTTTATGTATGAAACAATTTTTTCTTCAACAAAATTTATGCATCCCATTTTACCACATCAAATTTCTTTTTTAAGGTAGAACAAAAAAGAACAAGTTCATTCTTTAACAAAACCCTCATAAATACTCTCATTAGAGATGTTTCAAGGACATATAAAATATCCTATTGCCAGTAAAATGGATCTAAGTTTATGGAGGCATGTAGTGGGAATTAAATAGTACTCTATTTTTTTTTTTTTTGAGTAAATAGGCCATTACCCTCCGAAATTGTAAGTTTCGTCAATTACCCTCCTAAAATTAACAAAACTTCAATTACCCCTCTGAAATTTTAACACTTTAATCAATTTACCCCCTCCGTCAAATTCTTCTGTTAGTCAACATGACGTTTTGCAAATATCCCCCCTGAAGTTTTACACTTATGTGCAAAATACTCTCTGAACTTGAAAATTTATATTTTTTTTTTATCCTTAAAAGTGACTGCACTATCACTGAATTGTGGAGCATATTAGCTAAATTTTGGCGGTATACAACCAATTATTACTACTTAGTTCTTTATTTTGTTTTTTCTCATTTAAGTGTGTAGTATGCATTAAGTCTAACATGTTATCTAATCCATTCCAACAACATAGTGCTGAAACCATGATGCAGACACTCTTGTTTCCATTAAGATTAATTTAGATTTTATTAGTTTACAAGTTTCTTTGAGTCATCTCCAAGATTTTAATCTTCTGCATAATCAGTTGGTCGATTTCCTTTGCTTGAGTACAGAATAGAAGAGTTTAGTTTTGTTTCATGCTCAAACTTGTATTAAAATTTAAAAAATTAGACTAAGGTTTCATCAGGATTTGTATTATAGAAAAAAGGCGATGTCTTCTTAATCTTAATTAAAAACACTTACAAGCATCTCCTATATGTAATATTTTCCTTTCTTTCTGAATTTGCAGGATAATGATAACTCAGCAAGTAACTAAAAATGATTCAAACTTAGTTAACATGCTCCACAATTCAGTGATAATGCAGTCACTTTTAAGGATAAGAAGAAAATAAATATAAATTTTCAAGTTTAGGGGGCATTTTGCACGTAAGTGCAAAACTTTTGGGGGGTATTTGCAAAACGTCATGTTGACTAACAAAATAATTTGACGGAGGGGGTAAATTGATTAACGTTGTGCAATTTTAGGGGTAATTGAAATTTTGTTAATTTCAAGGGGGTAATTGACGAAACTTACAATTTCAGAAGGGTAATTGCCTATTTACTCTTTTTTTAGATTAAAAATAGTACTAGGGCACTTTAACCCATCGATACAACAGAATTAGAATCTTAGATCGAAGACAATAAATGGGGTTATGCCACCTATTATAAAAAAAATATAAAATAAACTATTATTTTCGGTGCATATTAGCGAATTGTGATTTTTGAAAATTCACCGTGATATCAAACATGCACTTGATTATTTTCATTTTGATGATAACACTTTGAATTTCTTAAAATTAATTCAATTCTTTCAAAATTAATTTTACAAAAGTATATGAAACTTCTTTCAACAATTATGCTCATTTTATATGCAGAATGATTCAACATACTTTGGAGCTACTGCTGGACGGGTTGCTAACAGAATAGGAGGAGCTCAATTTAATCTAAATGGAAAGCATTACAAATTAGTTGCTAATGAAGGAAACAATACACTTCATGGTATGTTTAATAATTAATATTTACCTTGTGGTTGTAGAAATAACTTGTTTATACCATAATTTATAAAGTCCATAAAAAAAATCTCATTTGCTAATTAGGTGGATCAAGAGGATTCAGTGATGTTATCTGGAAAGTTAAAAGGTATCAAAAAGAAGGTCCTAGTCCCAGTGTTACCTTCACTTACCATAGTTTTGATGGTGAAGAAGGTAATTTTTTTGCATTTATCTTTTTATTGGGGTAAAATTTAATATTTTCCTTTTTTTCACCCACTCGCTCACACTTAATGCATAGAAGTGGAAAATTGTGGATTCGAACCTACACTCTAACTAACATATCAAATGTCTCTGCAGATTACTCTGCTTTCTTTTACCATCTTAGTTGTATTAAATGGACGTTTGCATGTGTCCATGATCCGCACACCTTAATTAGTGCATGAAAATGTCTCTTTTACACCTATTTTTTCATGTATTAATTCTTGACAAAGATATTGAAAATCTATATGTATGAAATTTGTATACATGATCCATTTGAATTTCAGGATTCCCTGGTGATCTCTTAGCAACAGTGAGCTATATTCTAACTGGAAAAAATCAATTGGTCATAATTATGAAAGCAAAAGCACTAAACAAGCCTACACCAGTGAATTTAGCAAACCATGCTTATTGGAACATTGGAGGCCAAAACAGTGGCAACATTCTAAATGAAGTGATACAAATCTTTGGTTCCAAAACAACAATTGTTGATGACAAATTAATTCCTACAGGAAAATTTGCTTCTGTCAAAGGAACTGCTTATGATTTTCTCAAACCACAAATTATAGGAAGCAGAATTAGCCAATTAGCTCAACATAAGGGTTATGACATTAATTATGTGTTGGATGGTGAAAAAGGAAAAAAGATTAAACTAGCAGCTAAAGTTCATGATAAGAAATCTGGTAGAATTTTGGAGCTTTACACAAATGCCCCTGGTTTGCAGTTTTATACTGGTAACTATATTAAGGATGTGAAGGGTAAAAGTGGATATGTTTATAAAGCTCATGCAGGGCTGTGTTTGGAGAGTCAAGCTTTTCCTGATTCGGTTAATCATCCTAATTTTCCCTCAACAATTGTGACTCCAGAAAAACCTTATAAGCATTATATGCTTTTTAAGTTTTCAACAAAATCTCATTAGCTATCGTCTATCGGTTGTCTAACATCAACACTTCATAATAAAGGCGTGTCTATTATCTCATGGGTGTTGATGTATTATGATATCGATTATAGATATAGTTACATTTAATTACTAATGTTTTCTTCAACTTATTATTGAGTTTCTATGTCTCCGTATTGGTAACGCGTTTGGTATCCGTGTGGACTGAGTCTGAGTCAAGCAAGGATAGCAGGGTTTTCTCAATTTATGACTCTGTTTGGTAAAAATAAGCTATAAGTTAGCTGAAAAATGTTCGTTGTATCATAAAATCATATTTCACACCTTGAAAAAGATAAGGAAATAATAAAAGAGAAATGATATTTGAAGTTTGAACAATTATTTTATGACAACTTTCTCTCTATTGTTTTGAATTTTGTGTCAATACCTATATTTCTTTGTATATTTTGGTTGTCCTACAAGTTATCAACAAAAATAATTGTTCAAATAACATTCCTCTACTAAATTTACTAACTAGTGCATTTTTGTATGATCATATTTTATAGACTAGTTGTAATCTATGAAGCACCAATCCAACATACACCCGAACACTAGACAAGACAATTATGCATAGACATAAGTGATAACTCTTAGGGAATTTGTTAAGGAATCAAAAATAGGATTTAGGGCACTTGTTTTTTTATGTTACAATATGCTCTAAGATAAAGTTTCGACTTTTAAATTTCTTATCAAGTGCTCTAAGGACATTGGTTAGCATTTCTATTTAAATAACTGGAAGTGATCAAATTCAACCACACGAATTTGTGTCGTAAGGTTTTAAAAACGGGTCCCATGTCGAGAAAACGGCCCCGACAAAACAGCGTTACCAATGAAATGCCGTTATGGATGTGGAAAATGTGGGGAACAAATTTATTGTATCATTTTTTTATGCTCTTGTCTCTTTTAAAAACATCAAAACCTGAATTTAATTTGATTTTTGAAAGAAACAAATTCATTAAATTATGAACATAAATACATTATGGAATTATGAATAAACAATGAGAAATTAAGTTATAACATATTATAAGATAGTATAAATGATTTGAACAAGATTTGTGTTACGATTAATTTACAACGCAACGACCACAATCCTTAACGCATAACCGAAATCTAGAAATCCTTAACACGACCTCAACCGCGACCATTATTTGATAGAAGTCGAATAACAAACACACTTTCAATATTATGTATTGGTGCTACATAAGTCATAACTCCTAATTTAACATCATCCTTATTGAAACTTCTTCAAAAGGTTTATGTAGTGAGGGCTTTCCGGAGACAAGTTTGGCACACACTATTTGCATTGTTGGTCTACACCTTGGCTGAGAACGAACACATTCAAAGGCTAGTGTTGCTATAAGACTTAAACTCTGAGCAGATTGTTGATTAATAGTTGCTATTAGTCTCTTGTCTAATAAATCTTTAAGGAGAATGTTCCTAGTGGATGAAAATCTTAATGATGAAACAAGTTCTCCAGGATGCTTTCCCATTATAATTTCAAGAGCAACCACTCCAAAGCTATATACATCACATTTCTCAGTCACACTATCAGTATAAGCAAGTTCTGCATCAAAAATTGAATCAAGTTAGAAAACAAACACCGTTTTAATTAAGAATTATTGAAGTTGAACTTTATTCTACTGGTCTTAGAATTTAGATTGGCCATAAATGAACCCCGCATAACCAAATTACAAAATCACGTCTGATGAAGTGTTTTTTAGTGTGAATCATGTATCCTTTGCATGCAACTGCAGAGACTAATCTCTTATAAGCACTATTTAGGTCACACCATTTGTTCAACTAAAAGTGATCATGCTTTAGTTCAGTTTGTGATTTGGACAACCAAATTATAATCTATGAACAAAAAACGAACAAAATAGCACATTAGGACTATTTAAGAAACCGAAATGAACTGCATTAAAAAGAATTGAACACTACGAATATTTTAACGAACTAAACTGAATTGAACTAGTTTAGTTCAGTCGCTGAACTGTGTAAGTTACAATTTCGTATTTTTAGTTCGACTCAATATAACGGTCGGGTTTATGGTTTTCTTAACGGTCCTACTGTCAGTCCAACTCCAATGTGTTAAAGGTTCCGGAGATTGCAACAAAAGGCAGCCCAAATTTCCTGCAATCAAAGGCAGACTACATTTAAGAAGGAATTTCAAACAATTAACATATAAAAAAGATCACCTGGTGCAATATATCCATATGTGCCTGCAAGTACTGTTCGATTAGACGAACTAGAATTTCGAAGTCTAGCTATTCCAAAATCAGAAAGACAAGCTTCCATTTCTGAGTTCAAGAGAATATTTTTGGTAGTCACGTCTCTGTGAATAATTGCTGGCTTGCAATCATAATGAAGGTAAGATAAGCTATGTGCAATTCCTTTCACAATCTCAACCCTCTTACTCCAATCCAACTCCACTGCTTCAATATCATTGTGTAGAACACAATACAAGCTTCCCTTTTCCATGTATTCCAAAACCAAAAACATGCATCTATTGTGCAAGCAAAAACCATAAAGCTTCAAAATATTTCTATGCCTTATCTTTGTCAACATTCTCACCTCATTCTTGAAAATCTTTCTAATCAATGGTTCATTAGCTTCTAAATTGTGGAGTTTCTTCAATGCCACTACTCTACCACTAGGTAGATTTGCTTTATAAACAGTACCATAACCACCTACTCCTATGCAATATTTGATGTCAAAATTCTCTGTTGCTTCAATTATATCTTCATATGCAATTTTACCATCATAGTTCCATATTGAAAAAAAGTTACCATTCTTCATAGTTTTGGTTCTTGAAATGAAACTACAAACCTTACACCAACATAGGAACACATACAAAGAGCATAGAAGAGCAAGGAAAGATATGAGTGGAATGAAAATCTTCATATGAGTCTTGAGTCTAGTTTTTGTTTTGGTAGGAGAGGAGTAACAAGTAGTTGAATATCTAAATTGGTTGCACAAAAACTCATTTCCAATAAACGCGTTCGGCACGACAGTATCTTGAAGACTAGAAGGAATCTTACCCTCAAGAGAATTATAGGACAAGTCAATGTTCCTCAACAATACTAATGAACTTGGAATGGTACCAATGAGGTGATTATAACTAAGATCCAGTACTCTTGTGTATTTGACATTCCCAAGTTGATAAGGTATTTCACCACTTAATAAGTTATGACTTAGATCAATTAAATCAAGGTTAACAAGCTCACCAATATGAGAGGGAATGCTTCCTGTTATATTGTTATGGTTCAAATTCAACACTTTCAAGTTAGAGCAAGCTGAAAGACTAGTTGGAATTTCTCCATAAAACATGTTTCTAGAAAAGTCTAGAACCAATAGTTTGGACAATTTTCCCATCTCAGAAGGTAGTCTACCAAAAAAGTTGTTGTCTGAAATTTTCATATGCTCCAATTGTGTCCATTTTACAAGCTCATGTGAGATGGTAGAAGAAATATTATTGCTGGACAAGTTTAGTTCAATCAAATTAATCAAACTATACAAAAAGGAAAGTGATTCACCACCAAGATTGTTACCACTAAGATCAAGATATAGAAGGTTGTTCAAATTCCCCATTTCTAATGGTATAGAGCCACTCAAATTGTTCATACTAAGAGACAAATATTTCAAACTTTTCAATAAACCAATCTCAATAGGTATTAGACCAATAAAACTATTATGACTCAAATCCAAATGGATCAAATTTTGCAACTTTCCTATCTCTAGAGGAATAAACCCACTAAACATATTAGCATCAAGATGTAAAAAAGTCAACTTAGTCAACTGACCTATAGAAGATGGAATTGAACCATTAAGCTTGTTTCTAGAGAGGTTAAGGGTTATCAAATTTTTTAGACTCCCAATATTTGATGGTATATGACCCTCAATATCATTAGAAGAAAGGTCAAGAAAAATAAGATTGGAAAGAGTAGCTAGTTCAAATGGAATGTTACCAATGATTCCATGTGAAGCTAAATTAAGGTGAACAAGGTTTGTGAAAGAAGAGAAATGGAATTTACCAAACTTGTCTCCTAATTGAACTTCAGGTGGCAATGAAATGTTTGTAATGCTTCCTTCATTGTTGCATGTTATACCTGGCCATTGACAACGAGTTGGAGTATAGTTGGTGAAGTCATTCCACCAACCACCGTTAACTAGAGCTTGTGCTTCTTTTTCTAATTGTAGTTGTGATGATTTTGATGCTGCAACTGACATAATTGCAATGAAAAAATAAGTCCAAGCTCCTATCACCAAAGCCATGAAATGCAGAACCATAGAAGATTTTATTTTTGTGTGGACATGTCACATATTCAAGGTTGATCTTTAATATGAGTATTGGTATTTCTTTTAACCAGAATATAAACTTTAGCCAGATTTAGTTTGCCATGCTGTTGTAGTGTGACATCTTACACTCGATACATCTTTGATGGCCGATGATTTATGAAGCATGAACACTTTTAAGATTAAGTGTGTCACGGTGTTTGACACACGTCGTTGTCTGACACTCATAAATGTGTAGAAATGAAGAGTTAGAGTTCGAACTTCGATGCATGCATAATATTATTTCTCTCTTTGCAATAAAAAAATTTTATTAATGTTTTTCCCCTATAAAATATGTCATTTCCGGTTTACTCCCTCAGGAAATTTTTAGTTTGGAATCAGTCCTTTTAAAAAAAAATCCATAATACACCCATAATAGGCCATTTTCAAAAAAAAAAAATCCAAAATTTTTGTTTTTAAATAACCTATTAAGGGGTATTCTGAAAAAATATTTTTAAAAGGACGGATTCCAAACCAAAATTTTTTGGGGTGTAAACTGAAAATGGCATATTTTACCGGAGAAAAACACTTTTAACCCTTCTCTTTATAATAAATATTTAAGGGTATAATTGACAAAATACTAATAAATAATGTATTAAATTTAAAAATAACAAAGTAAATAACAAGAATTTTTTTTCTTAAACAACAAGTATATAGGAAATGAGAGAGTATAATCTAAGAAAAGGTTTATTAATCAAAGGTTGGAAGCCACAAGTAGCGTTTATATTAATAATTGATAGATGATCACGCGTTTCATAAGCTGGAGTAAGATATTCCGGTCAAAACAAAAAGGTGAAGTAAGATACTAGTCCTATGAAGTACGAACATCGACCAGACACTCACATGGACACGTCGAAAACGTTAATGTAAAAAACATAGGATATTGACACTGCTATTTATATATTAATTTATTTATAAAATGTCTAAATTAAAAACCAAAATATATACATATGCATCTAACTTGAGCAATTTATTTCATTATAAAAGTTATTTAACAAGGAACAATAGTATTTGGCTTTTATTTATCCATCTACTATCGAAAAACTTAAATACATTATAATCAATTTTAATATCTATAACCTCTCATTGATCAACATTTCTCACACAATTTAAGAAAAGGTTTGTTAAAGCTAAATAAAATAGACTAACTTCAAGAGTTAAACTAATCAAATACAAGATTGCTGTTATCTGACTACTCTCAAGTCCCATGATGCACATGGTGCTGTCTAGAGTATAGCACATCCATGTGCCTTCGTCCACCTTAGCTAATGATTTTTTTTATTCAATTAAACGCAACTTGTGATAGAAAAATAAATTTTATCTTCTTTGAACTTAATTTAATTGGTAGGGACAATACATAATATATGTAAAGTTTGGGATTCAAATCTCGACCACCAAAGAAAAACCAAAACCTAGTCCAAAAATACACCAACATTTAACCCAATAAAGAAACATTTTTCCTTTGTAACAAAAAAAAAACGAAACATTTTTCCTACAATTTGTAAAAAAAGAAAAACCTCTTCCTACCACATAGAAGAGAATACGTTGTTTCAAAAATAAAATATTTATTCGACTATCACCAATGAACCAAAAGAAATTATGTTTGGGAATCAAATTATGACATATTAAAAATAAGAGTTGTGTTATTTAAATAACCATTTGAATAACAACTTATGGTACATTCATAATTTACTAAAAAAAGTGTGGTATTGACATAAAAATTAAAGCAATAGAGAGATAAAGTAAAAACATAATATTAATATCAGAAAGAAAGTTTTCACAAATATTGTTAAAAAATAATTGTACCGGTATCATTTCTCAATTTAGAACTATATTAAGGATGTAGAGGGAAAAAGTGGTTAGGTATGTAAGGTTCATGTAGGACACTCTTTGCTGAGTAAGTTTTTTCCTTACCATTTTAGAATCCTTCAGTTTTTGAGTCCAAAGTAACATCTTCCCAAGATGGCTTAGTAATTGGACGAGACATGTATACCTTTATTTTCTTCTCGAATAGTTCATTTGCAACTAAAATTCTAAGTGGCTTGAATTCCTCTTTTCCTTCATTGAATTCACTGAGTAATAAAGGTGCCAACTTGATTTCAATCACATCTGCATTATCTTTGTTCAGACATTGTAGATTGTACGGATGTGAGTGACCCTTTGAAGGCAACTTTGATTTTTCTACCTGATGCTCTGCTTAACGAACTAGCAGCTAACTTTCGATTAGCGTAATTGCGAAATGGCAAGTGTATTAGTCGTTTTCATCAAGTAATAAAGTAGTAAGTAGAGTATCGTATACATAGGGATTGTCCTTTCATCCGAACAATTCTAGTTACTTATTTTTGTAAGTTTTGACTGTATAAAAGTAAGTTTCAATTTTTATCTGTTTGCAACAGAGCGAATTTACCTGTTTTGGTTGCAAAAAAGTAAGCAATGGTTAGGATTCTTCGAATCCCCTCTGTATATTAGTTATTGGATAATACATAATCTAAATTTCATGTTTAATTGAAGTGTGTTTCTTCAGCTTGACATCAACGATCTTTACCTTGTGTTCCTCTTGTATCTCATTATACTGATGTGTATTTTCCGCAAGTGCACGGTTTTATCGAAGTAATAAAAAGTATCGTTCCGACAGTGATTTGTTGTAATTATGATTCTCTTTTTATTGGTGATTAGCTGAAAGATTAAAGTTTGAGAAGTTTGGATTTTTGATTGAAATAAAATAATAATAAAAAGCGCATCGGGATTATTGTTTCATCATAATGGCAAATCCTTCACAATCCAACCCTAATACCTAAATCTTATGTTAAATCTATTTCTAAAGACCGGTTTCTCTAAAGCATATCAATGTTTCTCTCGAAATCACTGAGTGTGTTCCAAAAATAACCATGCCTATTATCATGGTTGATCGTTATTGAAACCCATTAAGAGTGAAACTTTAAGGTCTCAAGGTTTACTAGACTATTCTCATGTTTTGTAACCCTTAATCTCACATGTCCAATACTAACCTTCTTTTTTCGATACTTCGGTTAGTATTTGAAATAAGAATTAAGAATGGTGAGATTAGATTAGAAAAATTGATTCACATAAAATTAGGGTTCTAGGCTTGGCTTGATAGGATTAGGTCATTATACTCATCTAACAATCCCAAGACAAAGAAGTCTACTCACTCATGGTCATCGTAGACATAGAGATTAAGGAGAAGGAGAAGAACATGAAAGTAAATAGCTGAAAAATAAAAGTGCAGAATTTTAAAGGACAAGAATTAAAGAGCAAGAAAAATAAAGACTTTGATTTAATAGAAATAGTTGTAACAAAAAAATCCAAAGAACCAAGGTGATTAATAAGTCTGGTGGTTGCTCTATTTATAGCCTAAAAGCTAACTTAAGCCCTAAGAAAAGGCATAAAAATTACATAGTAAGCAACTCATGGGCTTTTAGGTCTAAGAAACAACAAAAAATAATAGTTGGGACATGGCACAGTCGTGCTAAGCTTGGCACAGACCGTGCCTGTCATTCTGGGCAAAAGCAGCAAAAGGGAGTTAATGGTCGCGCCCGGTCGTGCTTGTGGAGGCACGGACCGTGCCAAGCTTCTTGGTCTTCAAAGGCACGTTTGAACAAGGGCGCACGACCTGGTCTTTGTCAGGCACTTCCGTGCCTGATATTTTTGCATAGGATCTTCATATTTTTTGCCTCAATCAACCCCGAATCATGCTCTAGATCCTTCCTTTCCTTAACCATGCTCCAAAACCCTTTCTTTTCCTCCAAGACTCAATCTTTCACCATATTTTTTCCTGAAATAAAATAGAAAACAAATTGAAGTACAAAAGTTCTAGAAAGTAATTAAAAACACATAAAATCTTAATAAACTTGACCCTTAAAACCACTAAATTATTGACTTATCATATACTTAAAAACACTTTCAACTGTTTGTTGCCAAACCATAAACTCTTCAGGTTGTAGATTCCCTTAAAAATCTTGAATGTCTACTTTGATATTATTCATCCAAAGTTCACGTCGATGTGAGCGACTACTTGTAGATGATGAAGAGTCACTATCGGAGTTCACGTCGATGTGAGCGACTACTTCTAGATCTTGAAAGTCTCTTGTAGTTATTGAATTTGTCGCCTCATTTCTTCCATCTCAATTTCATGAAAAGATCTTTGGTTTTGGTTTTTAGGTGGCATTTTGACGATGGTGGTTCAACAAACTATTTCGTGAAGATTGTGGTGGTTTTGTTTGTGGTGAAGACTTGTTAACCAAGGGTTTTCTTCACTTCCTAAACAAAATGACGATGTTAGTTTCGCGAACAAAATTGCCGCAAAGTAAAGTTTTACAAAGCTAAGGCAACTCCTTACTCACTTTAAAATTCACTTTCCGTTTATTATTTTCGCTCGAACTCAACTCTGAGGTATCATAACCTCCTCTGATACCAAATCTGACTCAGAGACAAAAGGAAAGGTAGAGAAAATAGAGACACTCTATAATATTCTCAAAGAAAGTTGTTATTATTTGAATGCTTGAATTCTTAAATGCTTCAGTATGGATACTCAAAGAAAATTGTTATTATTTGAATGCTTGAATCCTTATTTAGACTACGCTTAGGAAGGCTCTACATTACAAACTAGAAATATCTAGAAACATTGATTACAAAGAAAAGTCTAGAGATATAGATACTCCACTTCATGTGACTAGAAGGATTTATAAAAGTTAAGATCTCTCTAGTGCTTAATTTTATTTTATTTAGTAGCGTGTCTAGTAGCTTTCTTATTATTCTTTAGTATTCTAGAGAATTCCATATTATTTTTAGTATTCAGAGACTTCCATATTATTCTTCAGCATTCTCCATCATTCTCTATCAATTTACTGCTTTTTAAATATAAACTAATACTCCATCCGGTCTAAAAATATAAGAGAATATTTTTTTCATATTTATTGAATAAATGATGTATTTAAATCATATTATAGTCTATATACATTAATTATTCAATAAATTTTATATTATTTAATTCTAGATGACAGAAAGAGAATTACTTTTGGTTTCATTAGTGAATTATTATGATCATTTATTAAAAAGGTTAAATATGTTTTTGGCCCCTATAATTATGTCAACTTTTTGTTTTAGTCCTTCTAAACAATTTTTTCAACTTTTAGTCCCTAAAAAATTTTCCATCTTCATTTTTGGTCCCTCATTTAAAGCAAACTCATACATAGAATTCATATTTTTTAATAAATTTTTGCTAAAAAAATCATAATATCATGAGAATCTCTCCAATTATTTTTTTAGTTTTTAACAAAAAATAAATTTAATATGAAATTTTATATTTTTGCCAGTTAAAAATTCATATTTAATTTATGTTTTGTTAAAATTCTATTTTTTTTTACAATATTTTACACATTTATGCATAATTTCATTACAAAAATGAACTTTAAAATAGGGATCAAAAGTAGTGATTGAAATTTTTATAGGGTTTAAAAGTTGAAGGAAAATTTTAGATGAACTGATGTAAGATTTTTACATGTCATAAACTATTTACACGTAAGTATAATAGGATCGTGTCCGCAGGGAGTTGCGTATTTCATAAGCGTTTTCACAATATTCATCACGTTAAGTATTTGGGTATAAATTGTTTGTTTGTGTAAAACTATTGTTCTATTCGACATAAAAGTAAAACGAGAAGAGATAGGGCTATTTCGCTTGGGGTCAGAGACATCAACCAAGCGTAACAGCTGCAATCTCT
>Ga0315913_1002249_pt1 | contig 22436 bp, 10 predicted proteins | sample MpolsnodulesMG_FD_207736 | JGI IMG/M metagenome (GOLD analysis project Ga0315913, IMG submission 207736) | Medicago polymorpha root nodule microbial communities from Los Angeles, California, United States - small nodules | ecosystem: Host-associated > Plants > Roots > Nodule | place: USA... | reverse complement strand
TTCAAAACCTTATTCAATTCTTTGTAATTGTTAAGATAAGTCTCTTTCAGTTGTGATTGAGCAAAGGAAGTCTCTTGGAGTTGTCCTTGAGCATAGAAGTCTCTTTCAGGTGTGATTGAGCATAGAAATCTCTTGGAGTTGTCCTTGAGCAAAGAGAAGTCTCTTTCTTGTGTGATTGAGCAACTTGTAATTTGACATTACATTTTAGTGGAACTCTCCTTGGAAGTGCAAGGGGGACAGGACTACTTCCGGTTTGTGGAAGGAACTTGTATAATTGCTTGTGTTCTTTCTTCCTCTGTTCTTTACATTTATCCGCTGCACAAAGACTCTGAACTCACTCAGACTCTGAACCTGAGAACAGTTCTTCAGAACGTAACACAATTCGACCCCCCCCCCTTCTTGTGGTTTTTCTCACCTTCAAACTCCTCTGAATCATAACCTTCTCGCATACTTCAAACCTTCAAATACTTCACAAAGTTCTGTCATATATGCGCTACACATACCAACACCTTTAGAAAAGTCACCCAACCATTCACCATCACTGCATTCAATTGTTAACCATCCCTCTAAAGAAGGCGTCCAACCAATTTGAACAATTTCATGACCTGACACCATAACAACTCTATTCACCTTGTTGCTCTACGATATTCTCGAATAAGCTTCAAAACAATCTTTTTTTTACAAGAACAAGCTTAACAAATCATTAATTAAAAAAAGTTCAATACAATAAGGAATAATTATTAGAGTGTAGTGATTAAACCATAGTTAGTTGATAACTAAACTATGGTTTGTTAGTTGGTTAGGTAGTTAGGAGTTAGTTAGACTAACTCAGCACTGTAAATAAGTCTCAACTATTGTACTATCATTCATCTATCTTTTATCAAATCTAGTTCATAGTCTCTATGGGTATCTCCCACATGAATACTCCTATGGTCTATCTCTAGCTGATCACTATGATCTTTATCCCTGGGATTCCATGATTCATAACATGGTATCAGAGCGATACCCTAGGGATGAAGATGATGATGTTTCCGCTTCCGCTTCAGAAATCCATGAAGATGAATAATTTGATGATGCAGTTCTTGCGACTTCTTCTTCTGAGGAAACTTCAGCTTCTCATGATCGCATATTTTTCGGTAGTTTCGAATCTCCAATTGTTCCGGTTTTTACTCCTTCAATCAAACCAAATTTCGATGGATTCTCCGTCAAGATTGGTGAGATTTCATGCGTTTTCGATGATTCTTGCAAGAACATCAACGGTTGTGACGATTATGCGTTCGTTGCTTCCGAAGAAGACGGTTACGTGAAGGTTCTGGAACCAACATTGAAAAATTGCAACTCTGTTTTTGATGTCACTGAAGCTTCGGAAGGTTTTATCATACACACAACTCCGGTGCGTTTGAGGAGCGCTGTTTACAACATCGCCGCCATGAGGCCTTTCGCCTCGTGGTTGTTCGTTGGAAAACAGCCTGAGTATCTCGTTTCGTCGACAACAATCAACTTCTATTTTTCAAGTTACATGACGAAGCAATCGTCAATTTCGATCCTGGTGGAAGAACGCATTCGTCTTCACTATTTTCTGCTTGCATATTTCTTCGCAACAACCGTCTATGGTGGATTCCATGGGACAGAGGGAAGAATCACCTTTCATCGGTTTCGCCGGAATCAACACAACCGTCACATACTCGTTTTCCAGCGAACATTTGCAGGTTCGAAGTATTTTATTTCACGACACTGATGAATTCTGCTATGGTTGAGAGATTCTGGAACGCACTGAAGACAATGAATTCAACAGCGTGTGTTGCAGAAGTGCATTTTTTTAAGAAGCAAATTTGGATGCGTTTTGGCTCTTTTTCAGAATTCCTTCCACAATCGCGTTTTGAAAAAGCATTTTTCTGTTCATGGCTTAATTCACATTTCAATGTTTTGATTGCAGAATTGTGTTGTAGAAACGTGATTTAGAAAAGCTGATTTGAAAAGTGCGTTTTGCAAAAGCTCGTTTTGGATAAGTGCGTTAATTCACGTCACTTCTGGTTTTGGAAAAGTGAGTTCTGTATAAGCTGGTTTGGTCCGAGAAGCGCGTTTCAGAAGCTGCAGTCCTGAAACTATGCAGAAGACTAAGGCGTGTATTGTTACAACTCAACTCCCCTGGATTCCTTGTTTGGGCTTGGGCTTCCTCGTCATTTACTATCAGTCTTCGTTTTTGCTAGTTTACATCCATTTTACTTAGTCATTACAACATAGTGAGAATAAATTGTATGTTTCTTTGCATTTCAAACTCAAATTGGTGAATTTCTCCATTTTGAGTTTGTGGGGGACTATTAGAGTGTAGTGAGTAAACCATAGTTAGTTGATAACTAAACTATGGCTAGTTGGTTGGTTATGTAGTTAGGAGTTAGTTAAACTAAGTCACCACTATAAATAAGTCTCAACTATTGTACTCTCATTCATCTTTTATCAAATCTAGTTCACTTTACTATGAGTCTCTATGAGTATCTCCCACACGAATACTCCTATTCTCTCTCTCTAGCTGATCACTATAATATTTATTCCTGAGATTCCATGATTCATAACAATAATCTCAATATTACGGACATTAGTTCAATAAACGGTCGTCATCACAAGAGTGTGAGCAACCATACTCGTTTGTCGTCTTACAAATTTTACCTCAAAGTCAAAATATAAAAACAAAGTAGTAATAATGTCGGAAGATTATTGAGTTAAACTCGAAAACACTTAATGAACGAGAATAAATCGAGTATACTAAAACTCGAGAATCAGTTTCAAATACCAATACCACCAGCTCTCATCCCTTATTGATGGTCAACTGAATTGCTCAAGTTATAACGCATTTGCTTTCCCTTCAATCGTTGTCATTTCTGCGAATTTCAAACTTGTTTGGGCTAGTACAAATTTGCTTCCACTCGTATCTGCATTACATTTAAGCCAACCTCAAATAGGTATCTCCCGTTTTGGAATATAAAATCTACAATTATAACTGACCTTTCTGGTTGAACAGTTAATGTGTAATTTTCTTTAGTTCTCTATAACTATGCGCATGACTCATCAACTTTGTTGGTTGAAGATTTGATGTGTAATTATGCTGAACTGTCTATGGGACTAGACTATGTCCAGAAAAATTTACATTAACTCTGTTTTATCGGTTGCTACTTGGAATTCATCCAATAGAAATCGTATGCACCTTTTTTATTAGTAAAAGAACAAAAACTCCTTTCATTTATTAAAAAAGAAAACGTTTAGTTGCTATTTCTAATTCCCTCCGATGAATATCGCAAGAACCTTTTCTTATTTAAAAATTAAAGGCTAAATTAATCCAATGGTCCCTCAACTAATTACCAGTTTTCATTTTGGTCCCATAAGTTCTAAAATCTTCATCCTGGTCCCTCAACTTTTGCTCCGTCATTCAATTTGGTCTCTACCGTTAGTTTCTCAATGCCTAAATTTTTTGATTTGATTCTAACCATTTGATTGCAGGTCCATTGTATCTAATAGTGAACTATCAACACCTAATTTTTTTTCCTTTTCTTCATCTTCTCTCTTCTTCTTGCTCAAATCTTCATCAAACTTTTCAAGATTTTTTTTTCTTCTTCTTCAACACAACAACACAGCAACCACCACCAGTTAATTTGTTTTCCACTAACATCTAATTTTTCATACTTTTCTTCATCTGCTTCTTTCCTCTTTATCTTCATCAACTTCATAATATTCATCAATCAAATCCAAAATAAACCAAGAAAATTGAATACAAAAAATCAAATGTTTCTCGTCTCTTATAGAAACAAGATTCATATTTAAGATTAATCCAAAATTATCATTATCATTATTAACTAATATTCATCAATCCTTTCAAAATAAAAATAAAAACTAATGTTCATCTATCTTTACCAAAGATCTTCATCACCTTCATATGAAACCAAGAAGAAGAAAAAAAACTCTTTATTGAACTAGAAATGGAATGGTTAACCAAAAGTGAAAACAAAGGTTAGGTTATCGTAGAAGGTTCTCTAAGCAATTTTCAATTTTGTGCGTTTCAAACAAAAACGTGAGTTACAGAGAGAGATGACTGGAATAAAAACACCAAAAATTTCAATTTCTTCACTATATTTGTCAGCATTCAACAAAATAAAATGAAGGTTGGATTTCGAATTGGAAAAATCTGGATTTGCAACAACCATACGCCCTTCATATGGAACAATGGAAAAATATGGATTTGCAATCACAACCATACACCCTTCATCAGGATTCGCAATCGCCCCTTTTTCAAGCTCCTCCATAGCCTTTTAAGCTCCGCCTGAAACCTCGGCTCCATTTCCTTCACAAACTCATAGGTAAACCCGACCCGACTCACATCCAGATATAGACCAATCTCCTTGTGCTGATATAGCCAATCCACATAACGCCGCCATATGGCACGTGGATCCGACGGTGGTAGTTCGTGGATTGCACGGCGGAGAGATCCATTCCGGTTGGAATTTCGAGTGCAACAGAGCGAGTTGGAGGGAGTTTGGGTCAGGTTTGGTATATAGGAAGATTTTGTGAACAGCGTCGTATTGGAATAGAGGATGCGTTTTGGTTTTTTTTATTGTTGAGTGTTTGTGAAGATGAATAAATGCTTGAGTCTGAAGCCATGATGGGATTGGAAAATTGAAATGAAATGAAAATGAAATTGAAAGGGAAATGAGTCAGAATAATGCTATGAAATTGAAAGGGAAAATTGATGAATTTCTGGAATTTTTCTGAATTTTTTTATGAAGCTTGACCAAGGTGATGAATAAGAGGAGGGAAGAAGATGAAGAATGGTATATTAAGTTAGTTGTTGTTGGTTCACGGTAAGATACAGTAGACATGCATGATTTAATGGTTCTCTTTTAATAAAAAAATTTCAAACGGTTTAAATTAAAATAATTAACAGGATCTACGGTGGACCACTCTTCAGGTTGGTCCACCATAGACATTTTGAGTTAAAGTTAACCATCATGACCAAATTGAATAACGGAGCAAACGTTGGGAGACCAAACTGATGATTTTAGGACTTATGAGACCAAAATGAAAACTGGTAATTAATTGAGGGACTATTTGATTAATTTAGCCAAAATTAAAATAGTTGTGCTGATTTGGAACGAAATATTTCATATTGAAAAGCTGGTCCATGTTATATAAATATTTTTTGATGAATATCGTGTAAACATGACTACTTATTGATTGCCTAATTCAGTGGAGAGGTCATAAGCTCGTAGGTGAATTTCTTGAATAGCCGTATTGATAATACTATTTTACTTAACGAAAAACAAACGAGAACCCTCAATTCTCAATCGACACAATAAAGCATTAATCATGTGTGTCAATTTGACATTCTTTTTTATAAATTAAAGTTATTAAATATATCACAATCTTGATTCTTGAGGAAGCGATGACGCCGGCATAGTGCCCCACTAATCCCTTACTTAAGCCAGGTGCTAAGGATGATATTTGATGATTGATGTTGTTAACTAAGACTCTATTTGATAAAAATAGCGGATAATTGATGACTGATAGGTTATATCTGATGACTGATAACTGATAGCTTATAACTTGTCCTGTGAGCATAGTTCAGTTGGTAGGACAATGCATTATTATATGCATGGGTTGGGGTTCAAACCCCGGACACCCCACTTATTCTCTTTATAATGTGAATTCTAGCCACTAGGCTACATGACCAATAAAAAAAATGATAGCTTATAGCTGATAAGCTAATTAAAGTGTTTGGTAAAATTAACGGTTTAATTAGCTGATAAATGTAAAATGACATAAAAAAATATTTTTTTTCTAATAATTTTTTATAATTATATTCTTAATATATATTATTAAATTATTAATTTTTACTAGAGTTTTATCTTAAATTTATTCCATTTCAGTTTTTATATTTTTCAAAAAAAATTATAAAATTTGATTTTAAAAATAATCATACTTAAAATATAGTATAATTATTTTTAAAACAAAAATGTTACAAGAACAAAAAAAACAAAAAAGTTAAATAACTCGTCTATATTAAACAAACAAAAATTGTGCACTTGAACATAGGTACTGCCACTAGAAATTGGAAATGTTAGTCAGTACGCTCCAGATCAAGGAGAAACATTGAAATCTGAAACAACATTACCTTCATTTTTAATTTATAACAAAGGGTAAATATGGGTTTTGATTAAAATTACAAAGGTATAAATGAAAAAAAATTATAAGGTATAAGCTCAAACGCTACTTAGAATAACATCTGAAAAATAGCTTATAAGCTCTTGAAATAAGCTATAAGCCCGTGATGAAAAAACATTACAAAACAAAACGTTTTTGGTCAAACAAGCTTATAAATTATTTGCTATAAACTCGTTTTTTGGTCTTACCAAACAAATCCTAAAAAAAAATTCTTCATAAAAAAAACTAAATATTTTGTACACTCAATTAGAAAGCTAGCTCTAATAAAAAAAATGTACAATTTCAGAGTTTGGTGTGTGCTTTTAAACTATTTAAGATTTTGAGCAAAGAAGTATCTTCATAGTTTCTTGAGGCACAGGCGAATATATACATAGTTTCTTGAGGCAAAGAAGTGGTAATGTTCATTTTCTCTTTTTTTTTTTTTTTGAAGAAATGTTCATTTTCTCTTGTAGGTATGGGTATTCACATGTTCGGGCAATCCATTCAACCAACCCAACTTCTATGTTCCTCGAACATGTTCAAGTTTAGGTTTAATCGGAACCAATCCGCTCAAATCCGGAGTGGTTTAAGTTAGGGAACATATTTCCAAATCTTTAAAGACTTTTATAGTGGAGTTTAAAATGTTTCCAATTTAAATCAAGTTTTAAAATTTTAAAGTGTACCCTTAAAAAAAATGTAGAATTTAGCCTGAGTATTGAAATTTTGATAAAAGTAATTAACATTGTCAAATTAGTCAGGTCTACTATAATCACAAAAGCCCAATTGATAGGACTAGACTAGTCGTTATTGAGATGGACATTATAAAGCGCGACCCATCCATTCCATTAAGGGTGATGTTGTCTAATAAAATATGATTGAATGAATACATGAATTAATTTTATATTAATATTGAATATCAATTAAACTCAAGTTTTATTTCTTAAGTTTAACTAAGTGAATAATTTTTTTTAAGGAATAAGTGAATAATTTCTAAACGTATTTTTTTTAATAGTTTAAGTTAAATGTACCTTTTTTAAAAGTTTACTTATTCAAAGATACTTTTATTAATAAGTCTTAACTTATATGATAATTTATGAAGTTTTTACTAGTCTTATTTTTCCAAAAATCATATTTGTATATTCTTGAATCAAACTTATCCTATCAATATTGATTGCCTCAAGAAACTATGTAGATATTCTGAATATATAAAATAATATGCGTACTAAACAATCAAATATGGTTGATTAAAAAGAAGTCAAATATTACAATTTCTATGTTAATTTCAATTATACTTTGGCTGCAAGCCAAAAACCTTACAATTAAGCTAAAAAACAAAAAAACTGGAGAACAGTTTCATAGTAGTAATAATTTCGGAACAACAGATTGAAACCTCTTAGTTTCTCTGTCGCAAAAAATAGACACAATCATCGCCTATGTAGTATTCACACATATCTTTCATTCTTCTTCTTCATCATCAGAAACTGTTCCTTTTCTTTTTCTACTCATAAAAACTAAAGAGAAATTTATAATCCGTAAAAATTAAAAACAAAAATTAAAATCCAAGTTTGAGATTCTAATTCATCATTCATAGCAGATCTTCCAAAGGAGGGTAGTTAAGATCGAAATCGAAGCTTCTACCATGGTGGTTTAGATCAATCACAGAAGAAGAATCTGAATCACTCTGTGCACCAACCGTCGCGTGGAATCCACTCGCCTCCATAGGAGGATTATATTCAAATCCATAACCGTAACTAGAACGTGAATTCACCATGCCGGCACGTAACACAGCGTCAAAACAAAACGTCTGGTTAACCGCCGGCATAGGAGTGAACCGGTGCTGGAAAGCACTCGCAGGAGCTAAGTTGAGATCAAGGGGAGAAGAATCAGCGGCGACGTCACGGTCACGGCTTGAGGATTCAACGGTGCTGCTTTGGCTAGGGCTATGGATCTTAACATTTTCTATAGGGAAAGGGAAGTTTGTTTTCGCCTTTGGACCTCGGAATTGACGTGCGGCGGAGTCGTAAGCTCTTGCTGCTTCCTCCGCCGTGTCAAACGTTCCGAGCCAAACGCGGCTTTTCTTTCCTGGATCTCTTATCTCTGCGGCGTATCTTCCCCATGGTCTCTTTCTTACTCCTCTAAAATGCGCCTCCTTAACGCCGCCGTTATTGTTCACGTTAGCGCCACCGTTCTTAACTACTTTCGGCGCCATGCTAATAATAACAATACTAACGTAACTAACTTTATTATTTTTTTCGTTTTTTTGTATTGGAAGAATGTGGTAAAGAGGAGAAGGAGAAAGTATATGGAATTTGTGGTGAGGAGAATGTGGCTATTTTATAGAAGGGGAAGTATATGGGTATGTATGTATGTATGGGACATGCATGATGATGAATAAGTTGAAGGAAAGAGAAAGGTTGGAGGCATAGTCAACAATGAATTTGACTGTATAATGTTGTGTTGGGTGGGATACATAATGGACCTTGGGGGTAAATTACTATATTAGTCATTTAATTACGTGGACTGTGGGTTGTCCATTTTGGAGACAATTGAGTTTGTTTCGTCTCATCAACATCATATGCTTTGTTTGGATTGAGATAGAATTAAAATGGAAAAATTGGTAATAAATGATATGCTTCGTTGGTTTTTATCTTGGATTTTTTTTTAGTTTTAATAAAATTAGTAGTATTGTTCTAGTAAAAAAAAGGACAAAGTTCTCAACAATTTTTAACTCGATAGGCAAAATTTTAAGCTTTGCCCTTTTATTATAGATAGATAGAGTGAGTGATAATAGTTATAGAAATATCACACACGTCGTAAAGAATGGAATGACCTAGTGATTGAGTTTATGAATGTGGACATACTTTGTTAATCAATCAATTGAGCTCAACTATTTAATAAAGTTCATAAAATGACGATTTGTTCAAGAGAACATGAGATTTGATTTCTCAATGAAACAATTTTTGATCAACTTTACTTGTCTTTCGACCAAACTGCGGATTATGATGCTCTTTATCCTCTAGAAACTAGAGAATGAACACACAAAAAAAAAATCATATGTGGAGATGAGGTTTGAACTCTATTCACGACATTTGACGTAACAATTTCTACATTTTTATCAATTGACTTAGAACTTGTATGCCGAAATTGTTATATCAAACACTAAGACTAGGGTCTGAACCTCCGCTCCTCCACATGTCATATTTCTATGACTTATTGAGCTACACGAACAATCATAAATATGCAAACCCCAACTATGTTTAACTTTTTTCGTCATATACTCCTTGAAAATGAGGATAACAAAGACCGCTAAAAAAGGAAAACGAGAATATTGATCACTCCTCCCGTTTTAAATATATATGTGATGTGATTTTAGTAAATTGAAACAATTTATTTTAACTAGAATGACATCCCTCTATCTCATAATATATGTTATTCGAGCAACAACTTATTTATCTCCTTTTATGTATTGTTTTACAATATATTGTATACCAATAAAAATTTAATATTCCATAAAAAAAAATTATTACACTTTTTATTGCTCCTATTTTTTTTTTTGAGAGGACTCTTTATTATCCATTGCCTCTCTTTTTTCTATCATTTTAATTTTTTCTCATATCATATTATTGAAGGTTAATTTTAAAAAAGTTAGTTACAAATTCCGTTCACATATAAAATTAACTAGTTTTTAATTCTTACTTATATAATGGGCTAGAGTGGCATATATTTTGAATATCTCTTGAAATAGTAGTAATTTTAAATTGCCATTAAACTTTATTGTGTGTGGTCTTTTGTTAGCGTGTTTATTTGCCGAGATAAAGCGGAACTTGGCGGGTCGTTGTATTGCGCACGGAATTAGGTAGCCATTTGTCGGAATATGGGAAGCTTTTTACTTGATGGCTTCGCAATGGAATACTCGCAATCAACACCACGTTGGTGAAATTGTATGCCTTTAATGAATGATGCCATAACATAACATAATTAAAGAAAAGCATACTAGTAGATTTTTTAATTAAAATAGAAAATGAACATAAAGAAAGGGTATAGAATTGGATAGTGGATGGAGTACGTATAAAAGTTGTCGGCGGAATCTTGTACTACCTCGCCGCATGACTTGATAGTTGGATCTATAATCTTAATGGAAGAGAAAAAAAACATCAAATAGATTAATTTAATAGTCCTATAAGGATGAATTATTAGGAGTGATGAGTGTTGGTTGAATTGGAAGGAAAAACATAAGAAGGTTAGTGGGTGGCTGCTAGTAGTATTTGTTTGTGGGGGCATGAGAAAGAAACGCTTAAACGTGAATAGTGATATTTTAACAACTATTTCATATAATTTTTGTGATAACTTTTCTTTTCTCTTTTTTTATTGATCAAAAACAATAGAGAGAGGAAAAAAGAATAAAAACATAATGTGAATATGAGAGAAAAAATTATCAAATCACAAAGTGGTTGTACAAATATCATTTCTCCTTGAATATTAACGGAGAGGGTGGTGGACCAATGAAAATCAATATGCGGCGGCGTTATTTTCTATTCATTCTTAAAAAAGGAAGAAATGAACACGCGCATAATAACGCGTCTTGACTCTTCAACGCTCAAAGGACCTCAAAAATAATTGATAGGGTGAGATTAGGTTTCATGGATTTATTTTGACCAAGCTGTAATTTTTTTTGACAGATATCCTAACGTTCTTAAAAATCACTTAATATACTACCTGCTCATCCATTCCTAAAAAGGGTTTGATGTTAATGCCTCTTCATTCTCCCTCGTGTTGTTGATAGGGATGACAATGAAGAAGAGGAACAATTACATCTAGTTATTGTTTTATCCAAGCAACTTGGTACCATTAAAGATTTTATTTGGTTGATCGTCTCCACTTCTTTCATCATGTCTAAAGATTTATTTAAATTGACTTATTTAAATTTATCTATAGATATAAGTTTTGAGATTGCTTAATAGATATAAAAACAGCTTTATATTTTCATGATGAGCACTTGTCTTATAAGCTTATACATCAACACTTATCATGACGAGCACTTGTCTGATAAGTTTCAAATAAGTTGTTTATCCAAACATATCCAAAATCTTACCTCTATAGTTGCAACCTCAATTGTATTAAGGACCTCCAAACACCCCATTAAAAACCACCATGGCAACTTTGTATTTTGATCGCTCCATCACTACTTGATTTGAGATCTAATGTTAATCGTGTTGATGTTTTATATTTTTCTTGTTATTTTTTTCATTGTTTGTGTTTTGTTGTTATTTGTAGTTTATTTTAAGTTTGTTCTTCGTATTTTACCGTTGTAGTTTATTTTGAATTTGTTCTTTGCGTTTAACTGAAATGTTTGAGAATGACTCATTTTATCGACACTATATTATCAAGTAAGGGGCTTAAAGAAGTTATCATTACCTAACATAAATTAACAAGGAATATTGTTTGCCTAGTTGCATATAGCTATATAAATACTTAAGGCATTAGTTCAGTGATAACTGTTTTGTTTGGCCATATAATCTTAAAGTTCTAAGTTCGAATCTCTACCTGTACCATTCAGAGACCATTATAACATGATCACAATGTACTTGAATTAATATAGTTATACAGGTATACCAATCGTTCACAGTAGTGCAGAGAGGAAAAGAACAAAGAACACATGTCAATTAGTAAGTGAATGAAAACGAAGTAAGAATGCAATGTATAGTCAAACTCTGGTTGCTACCAAAAGACACCAATTTTCCTGTTCTCCGGCATATGTACACGATAGGTGCAGAAGTGTAGGCTAATCAAAAGTCAAAGCATCCGAGTAAGAAACAGACAGGATCCATGTACTATTAATTACAGCACCCACATTCATACCACCCATATGAGTGGTATAAATGAGTTCAACATAATACATTATATTACGTCACACTTCCCAATTATTTAAACCACTCAATTACATTTTTTAAATATCCATACCACTCATCTAAAACTTTAAAATAGGTCTCACTTATCTTACAATAACAATATACTTTAAATTATATTTTACCAATCAATTGAAAAAATAATCAAAAGTAAGGCACTGTCAATTAAAAGTGGGTAGTACTGCATTACCACTTTGTTGAGTTTAACTACTCTCTTACCATGCCAAATATCAGTCCCGCTCCAACACAATGACATATGAAATGTGAAAACACGGTAAATTCTCACCAATAATCATGCTTTTAGTGGCAATGAAGATGACATTGTTCACACATATATGTGTATGCCTTTTAAAGGCAAAGTAGGTTGAAATTCACGGGTTCTTCTAGAGCAAATAATTAGAGGATTTCTAATGTATAGTGCAATCAATATAAACATATTTTTAGTACTTTTAGACTTTGAATCAATAATGAAATGGGTTATTATTTAATAAAAATAATTAAATATTATTAAAAAATTGTAATAACTGATTGTCATTTAATATTATTCACAAAAAATTCCAGAGTTTGTTATTATTTATAATATGGTATAAATTTTTTTAAAGAAAAGTATAGAAAATTGTCTAATACATAAAATTGTAGGCTCGTCTTTATCCCCGTACCATTTTTATTATTGGACACTGATTAAACAGCAACCAACATCCATGAAGTTTCCTTCAAAACCAAAACAAATAAAAATTCATGAAGTTTTCTCCAATGTGTCAACAACACGCATATAAACTTTCCCTAAAACAAACACGGATAAACTTTATGTAATTTATTTATGAAAAAAATTCCAAATTTGAATGTTTGCTAAGTGGTCCCAAAAGGCCATTCAACAGACAGTGAACACACAATAGTATCAAAAATAGATTGATCTAAACGGTAAGAAATTAAAATTTAATCCCTCTTAGTTTGGATTTCTTATGTTTGACTGATTGACTCTTGTTAATGGAGGAAATCAGTTGGGAGGAGAAAATCTACCTTATATATTTAACAGGTTATGTCCTAAACTATCTTATTGTAAGGTTCAAAATTCTAATGGTCTAGATCTTATAATTAGTGATAAATTTTTCGGGTGGCTATATTCACTTCCGGACCAAGGTCTCAAGAGTTAAAGTTTCTTTGAACAATTTATTTTTGAAGGAACTTTCTTTGAACATATTAACCACAATTAATTTGTTTCTGTCTATGTTAATTCATGATGTTATAAATTATAGTTGGTGAACAATTTGGTTATTGCTATTGATGCTTTGACATGTGGAGCTACTCAATCATAATTTGACAATACGATGAGTTCACATTTATCCTGATTATTTTTGTTTTTTACTGCATAACTTTGTTAATTACATGCCTTTTTTTTAAATAAAATAAGAGGACAAAAGTGGATGCAGATCATAGTTAACTATATAAATAATCAGAGAGAAGAACAATGATGGTTAGGATTTTAATATTGTATCACAATAGTTTTGCAATAACATAGATTACAGTTTACAAATTTATATATATAAAAAATCTGATGGACTACTAACTTAGTAATATAAATGTCCAATATTTTAAACTCAATACTTTATTATCTAATAAGTTCTAAACAAAACACAGTTCCTTTTTTTTTTTACAAGTTACACACTTGTATAGATTCATGCATGCACACAAACACTCATAAATATATATGTTATTCACAATCAGGGACGACCTAAGGCACAGGCCGGGGGTGCGGCGGCCTAGAACCCATGTTCGTGGGGGTTCAAAACGTTTTTTTTTATAAGGGGGTGTATATTGAAATACTTCTTTTATAGGGGGTATATATATATCAAAACTCACAAAAAGGGCACAACTATTTATTAGTCATCAGTCCAGTAGCCATTAACCCTGTTTATTTTACAACTCAACAATATTTCATTTTCACAGCTCATAACTTCATTTTCACATACCCCAGCATTGGCCAAAACGCTTTAAATGAAAAATCTCTATTCCTTGTCAGAGACTAAATTTATTTTTATTTGAAGGATGATTTTTGGTGTTTCAAATTGAAGGGCCTGAATTTTTATTTTGATTTCATAATATAATATGACTTTCATTATAAAAGTTTCATGCTTGCAACACCAAATTTGGTCTTGTGCAATTTTTTATAAGTAGCAAATCATATTTTACTGACAAATGATAAAAGGTTTTCATGTTATTGGGTTTGAGGGAAGTGTATTTTAGACTATTATATATTTATGGTGATAAATGATTACGAAGCTATTTGAATTTTTTTAGAAGAGGTAAATCAGTTGAATTATCAAATCAGATAATAAAACTTATATAAAGCTTCGTATGTCCTATCATTTTACTTAACTTTGCCTGATTTGGTTTGACCACCCCACCCCCCGTTTTTTTGTTTTGTTATACTTTTTTATTAATAATCTAGAGGACAAAGTGTATTTGACACAATGATTTGGGGCGTCAACATAACTGGGTTTCAAAACATCGTATTATGGCATTATGGTGACTTGGGGCGGCAACATAGCTGAGATGGCAGCTGTCATGATTAATGCATGTCCCATTCATTATTGATAAAATAAATAATTTATGATATAATTATACAAAGGGGTCATTTTCTCAAACTTGGCATAAGACCTATAAAATGTTAGGGACAAGGCCGTTCACAATAACCTTAAAATGTAACTCGATACGGTTTTCCAAGGTGCCTTTACGAATAGACCACACATGTCTTTAAGTACAACACATGCAACAACAAAAAAATCTTGAGTGTCTGATCTATACATTCAACATTGGTACGGTGAAAGGATGTCTCAAAATAGTTTGAATACGTCCATACTGTCTCATCACTCGCAAATGCATCTTTTAAAACTTTTTACACATGTGAATTTTTTACACATCCTAATTTAAAATTAAAATTCGAGGCTTAAAAAGTTCATTTCACACATTTGAATATTAAAATCTAGATGTGTAAAATTCACTCTTCATGTAAATAAGTTCATGTGATTCTTTAAATACGATGAAAAGACTTTTACATCCTTTATTATAAAAGCTACATTTGTCAAGCTGACATGTTAGCCTTAATCCATCCACATTTTTCCTCCCCAACACGTAATTAATGTTAATCAACTCAGTCAACCACTCCCTACATCTCAGTCGTAGATCTCATAACCTCATTTTCCTTTCATCTCAGCCATATTAAATTACCAATAATATCATTTAATTCTTTAATCGTATTTGTTTTGATATGATTAAATGCTATTAAAAGCAGATAAAAGACAGTTAAATGATATTATTGGTTAGTTTTCCTTAAATGCCTACAGGTTGACTTGCTTTTTATGTGTTTACTCGATCATTATTGACAACCCATTTTTAGGCACGCCAGGCACACTAACATTTATACATAGAGGAAATTGAAAGTCTGTTTTGATTTATGGTTGAAATCATGCATCTCTATATTCTTGAATTTTAGTTTAGCTTTCAAATCTCATAACAACCCATTTTTAGGCATGGATGGCGCACCAACATTTATGATATAGGGGGAATTGAAATAGTATTGATTTATGACTGAAATCATGCATCTCTATAGTCTTAAGTTTTATTCTATCTTTCAAAACTCATAACAACCCATTTTTTTAGCATGCCAGGCGCACCAACATTTATGATTTAAAGGGAAATAAAATAGTTTTTTTTGAGCAAAAATCATGCATCTCTATAGTCTTAAGTTTTAGTTTAGCTTTCAAATCTCGTACACCACTAATAGTGATATTAACTGTAGATATTTTCACGATACAACATCTTGCATCTGATGAACACACAAATTGATTATTAATTTAGTTATCAGTCAGTAAATGTGAAAACAATTGAGCAAATCGGGTTGATGTTGAGTTTGTAAAATGGAACCACCAAACAAACACACCAAAATTGCAATGGAACAAGGTTAATCATAACCAGAATGGGGAAATTTGTACTTGAAGGAAAGATTATATCTTAAAGTAACATTGGCAAAAAAGTTTTCATACCCAGGTTATCTCTTTCACCATCTGATGTTAAAATTCCTTTCAAATTTCAAAGAAGACAATTTTCAATATCTGTTTCATTTGCCATGCAAATCAACAAGAGTCAAGGGCAATCACTTAAAAGTGTTGGAATTTATTTGTCGAGTCCTGCGTTCTCGCATGGTCAGTTGTACGTTGGAATCTCAAGAGTCACTTCAAAACAAGGATTGAAAATACTAATTGTTGATGGAGATGGAGAGAATACTGAAACAGACACGAATATCATGATTTAAAGTTGAACACGAATATTTTTCAAGAGTAAATGAACGGTAATTACATAACCATACCACAAATATGAAACGGACACGAATATCATGATTTAAAGTTGAATCGCTCGTTTAAGAAATGCCACGTGGCATGTGATAATTGGCTAGCAAACTAAACGAAGTCGCTTGAGGGGTCCAATAGATTTCATTAATTTTGTAATAAATTCTTAATTTTGTAATAAATAAAACTTACCAAAAGAAAAAACGCATCAATCTGGGAGAACTGAGAAGATAGTATTAGTAGTTGTTATTGTGAGACTTCATTTAAATACAGAAACTTTCTTCTGTTTGTTTGGTATCAAATCAAAGTTCAAAGGCAAAGAAAAACTGAAAAACAAAACAATGGCATCATCGAATGTTGTTTCACATGAAGATGGAACCAAACCGGCAAAGAGAAAACCCACTTTCACAAAAGTGGATCAGATGAAACCAGGAACAAACGGTCACACTTTGATTGCTAAGGTTTTAACCTCTGAAACTGTTCTGCAAAAAGGTGGAGGAACAAGACCTTCCTCATCTTCTCGTGGTATTGTTCGTCCTACTCTCATCTCTGAGTGTCTCATCGGTGATGAAACTGGTACCATCATTTTCACCGCTCGCAATGAACAAGGTTCTTTTTCACTTCTTTTTATGTTATTTTGATTACCCATTTCTAAAAATCAAAGCTTTTTATGTGGGTCGTGTTTTATTTGTCTAAATTTTGATTTTTTTTCATTTGGGTTTTTTTCATTTCGATCTACATTTTTTGGGATTAGGTTTCTTATTTTATATCCAGAATCTAAATTAGTGTTCATAAGGTTTTTAGTTGGTGATTGTAACACCCATTTTGCTGTTGTTACTCGGATCTAACATGCTTTTATCATTCATAGTATCGATCCAATGTTTATTTTAGATCCCCTTTTACAGCATTTCTATGCAACAAAAACTTTGTTGATTATTTTGACTAATTTTCAGCTCTTTTTATACTGATAATGAAGACCTAACTGTTTCTATATATATTGATTCGAAGAAGAGTTTAGAGAGGAAGGAAAATTTTCACAAATAAGTGTTTTATGCCCTCTAGAATAGATTGTGAAACTTATGATTCATTGGTTGGGCTTTAGGGGGATAGAAAATGGAGATACCATGTCTCATGAGTTTAGAGAGGAAGGAAAATGGGAGTAGGATTATTTTCATTCTCAGTCATTCATTTCAATAAGCAAAACTTTGAGTAAGTAGGGTTGTTTGGATTGGCTTAATTGAGTTTATCTAGTGACATAAACACTTGTGACACTATTTGGGAGAATTTACGAAAATAGTTCATGACATGTTCACAAGCTGCTTTCCGCTTATTTCCACAAACTCTATGGGATAGCTTATGACAACAACTTAAGATATACAAAACAAGTTTTCCTTTATTTTACCGTGTTTTAGAAATAGCTTATTCTTAAGCGTGCTGCTTACATGATTATATATAATCTGTAAAATAAGTTGTTTATCCAAGTGGGCTCGCTTGTGGTTTATTTTCTTTGCGGGGCTTACCCTCCTTACGCACAAGCATTTGCATATAAGTGGTTTAAAATGTTGTCTATGATCAAGATATGAACTGCGACATCAAGATTTTTTATGTCTCAGTAACCACAATTTGCAATTGACTACGACGCCCTGCCACATCAGTGGTTTCTTTTAGTGGAAGTCATCTAAGATATGTTTTTATTGATTGGTTATATTGCATGGATATTAGGACTAATCAGTATAAGGAACAAACTTATGTGATTAGAATGCGTGATTTTGTTTCTTTGCAGTTGAGCTTATGAAGGCTGGAAATACAGTAATCATTCGCAATGCAAAGATCGACATGTTTAAGGGATCAATGAGGCTGGCCGTTGACAAATGGGGGCGCATTGAGGTTACTGACCCTTCCGAGTTCGTTGTTAAAGAGGATAACAACCTATCTCTCATTGAATATGAATTGGTGAATGCGGTTGAAGAGTAATTCATAGTTAAAGAGGGCAACAACCTATATTTTGTTTGTGCTGATATGGTAAAACTTAACTGGCGTATACATTTTCACTTTAATTAGACTGGATTTTCTTTTTAACATGCTTGACTTCATTTTAGGATTAAGTTTATGTTACTTGAACAATGTTAAGCGATCAATATTTGCTATCTATAAGTGTATCCAGTTAACTTGAGAAAAATATGATAGTGCTAAAATGATTATCATCAATATGTTTCTCCAAATTATACAGTCCATTGTCATGCAATTTTAAGCGTATACACATAGAATTGGCTTGGAATCCTCCCAATCACAAGAATTGAGAATGTTCAAATTGGTTTACCAGAAAAGTAATATTGACATAAAAATGTCTATATTGGCTTATGTTTATGTTATCGTCTTCCTTTTTAATCCCTTAACTATCAAGGAATCCCAACCAGCCACCTTAACACGAGTACATAGCAAACTGGATCCTCCACAGTTGTAGTATGGCGCTGCAGTTGTTGGGACTGTTAGATTTGTAGGAATCCTTTAGTGAGTTTCTATGACTACAGCTGCAACAACAAAAGCTTGTTTAAGTTGTCCTGTCTTTTTTACATATACCTTGACATCTTTAATAATTTCTACTCATCCATGCCTTGGATTTTCTCTCATTTGGCTAATTTGAAAGGCATATATGTTGCCTTTTTCTCTCACTTGGCATGACAGAAATGCATATTTGCTCACTGCCAGTAATATTAAGTAAACTGATTGACATCAACTTTAAAATTTCAAGGGTTTATTACTCCATTTTAGCTAAAAATACATGGCGCCTCTAACATGCCCCTGGTTCAAAGTTCAACCACTTGTAATCGATCTTTCTAATTGTGTTTTTATTACTAATTTTTTTTAAGGGAAATGTTAACCGGTGTCCCGGGGCACTGGTTAAGGAATTAGAAAAGGAAATATTTTTTTGGAAATCGTGTATTCTATTTTTAAAAGTTGAGATATTGCTCTTTTCAATGTAAATCATGTCTTTTATTTCTACTTTTACTTTCTTAACCAGTGTTCCAGGGACACCGGTTAACAAGACCTTTTTTTAATAGCATTAGTCATTAGTCATTCCCTTCCGCAATGCATTCAGCCGTTGATTCCTATATTTTGGAAAACACGGCTTTTGTAGATGTTAATGACATCGTGCAAACCTTGAACAACATTTGAATCCGTTTCTTTTTTATTGCTCCATTTCCCTTCCTGATTAAGCATCACCTTCAACTCCTTCAAGAGTTATCCAACCAAGCTCAACGGACTTCTTGACAGCCAACACTTTAAAAATTAAAATGATCTTAAATGCAAAAAATCTTAAATGTAAATGGCAAATAATGAGTGTTTGCAAAAGAATTGGCCGATCTATATTTAGGTGAATTTTCCTTTTTCAAAGAACTGTTTTCGACTTCGTCCTTGGTCCCTATTCGGAAAAACTTGTGCCCTTGTAACGCTGCAGGGCGACTAACATTTGCTTACTTGCAGTGCATGTCAATAAACATAGCCGTGTTGGTCCCTTCCATTGGGTTTGATTTTCTTACCATTGTTTACTCATTTTGCAGATGAGGTTCTGTGTTTTAACCCGTGGTTTATATTTCAAATTTTATTCTTTAAAAATAAATAAATCTGGAGTTACGATTTACATGTATGTTATAGAGAAATGATATTTAAACAACCACTTTTTGACAACTTTTGAAACAACTTTCTCTCTCATACTCAAATGTGTTTTTATTCTCTTTCCTTTTCTTTCTCTCTATTGTTTTGTCCAATAACAATAGAGAAAAAGTGTCACAAAAGTTGTACAATTATCACTCCTCTCAAAATTAAGGGATTGCAGCTTGAACCTCTTTACGAGGATCCATATTAGGCGGACAAGAAAAAGAAAAATAATAAATCATAAAACCATTGAAATATCTTAAAATGGAATAAATTATGAATTTTATGGCGATTATTCGATGAAAATGATTAGAAGCGTGAAATAAGATCCAGTTATTTTTCAATTTGGGTGGGCTAATTTACCTTATTTAAAAAAAAATCCAAGTTATTCCATGTGGAAATTGATTTTAGGTGACTTAAGGAGAAGTCTAATGCACCTTGGCTCAACTGCTAAAGTTGTTGTCACGTGATTGGAAGGTCACCGGTTCAAGTCCTGAAAATAGTCTCTTGTGTAAAAAACAGGGTAAAACTGCATACAATACACCAAATGGTGAGACTCTTTTCCGGACTCTGCGTATGCCGGAGCTTTAGTACACCAAGTTGCCCTTTTTTATCAAACCTGGCTATAAAAGTAAACACGAGTGATAGGTTACATTGTTAAATAGACAACCCTCTTTATTAACCTATATAAACTAGCATAAGCGATCCGCATTGTTCAATAATCAATACACATTACAATGAGCCTTTCAAAAATATACACATTACGATGAGATCGTGACAATGTTTTCGCAAATGTAAGAATTTTGTTCACAAATGAAGGTAATGAGTTTGTTACTTTGTTTCATTCAAATTGCATGATATGCTAGGAACCATATTGGTCACGCATTTGATGCTAAGCAAGACTTATAGTTCAAGGCTAGTTTCGTAAAAGTTGTAAAACGACAGGAAGAAGAAGATTGGTGAAACGTGGCAGACTAGTAGACTACATTTGCTTCTAAATATATTTAAGCACACCTGATGTGTTTTACATTTTTTCTAGACGGTCTGGTATGTTTTACTTCGTTCGAGTATTCGCCTACAAACTTCTATAGAGAAAATTCACTGCTTGTATTAGCGTATGTTTGGGAGTGAGTTTGACTCATCAACACCATAGAAGTAATACAATTTATACCCTAACTCATCGCGTGTTCACGCTTAAGGCACCGTCAAAACAAACATATACTTAATCTGGATAAAGCTACTTAGTCTAAAGTGTAATTGTACCCCATCGAAAACCAGCATATCATTGCCAAAAATAAGCAATAACTCTTGAATCATCAGGGTGAAATAAATCGTAGTAATTTGCAGAGAAGAAATGTTGCAGTGGTGATTGAATAAAATAACAATCATACCTAAGCATGCCACCAGCTTTGGATGCTTGTACAAAATTTAATTCTTGAGATTTTACATTCAACCTATGAGAAAATCCTCTTAAGGCCTAACAAAGTAAACTGAAATCCACAGAAAGTACGCGCAATGAACCGCACCGAATAACAGCAATCATCCATCTAGAATGCAAAACGGAAACAATTTAAGAAACTTAAACCATACACTACCACAGATAATCAGAATCAAATGACCAACATAATTACAAGATCATAGTAACATACAATTGTAATTTATAAATTGGCAAATCATTTAGATACAAAACTTAATCTATCGATGCAAATCAAGTTGAAATGACAGAAACATTACATGGCTAGTCACCAAGCCCCAAAATGTGATCACGAGCCTAAACAAGAAAACAGCCATGTCAAAATAGGGTGTTGCACAATGAATGAGCAAATATAAAAAATGCTTTGGGGTGGCAGCAGAAAAATAGAAGGATTTGATTTGAACACATTTTTCCTTTTACAGAGACACACTCAATTCGAAAAGTTCAAAATAAGGCAAAAAACTATAGCAACCGGAATCTTGCTCAAGATTATATTATCAGTATCTTAGTCTACAAGAATTAAAACTCAGATGAATATTAATGTTTATTCACTGCATCAAACAAAATTTTTCGGAAGGAACATAACAGTCACTTTACATCAAGGTTAGTCAGAAATCATTAAGTGTGTTAAGGTAGTTAATCAATATTCTTATACTGTATGCATCTGCACCCCCATTGCAATACACAACATACAATAAATCCGTCAAGCTTGAATAGAAAACCAAAATGCAGTGATCATACAAATTGTATCTAGAAATCAGTCTACAAAATGATACAGTCGACATTGATTGTTGCTAATTTAGTGTCTTTTTGTATATTCTCAGCATACAAATCCCAAAAGTAAAATTTATTTGAACACCTTAT
>Ga0315913_1002245_pt1 | contig 22449 bp, 15 predicted proteins | sample MpolsnodulesMG_FD_207736 | JGI IMG/M metagenome (GOLD analysis project Ga0315913, IMG submission 207736) | Medicago polymorpha root nodule microbial communities from Los Angeles, California, United States - small nodules | ecosystem: Host-associated > Plants > Roots > Nodule | place: USA... | reverse complement strand
AAATTATATTCTTTTTTTTTTTTTTTTTTCTAACATTAGAGTAACTCTTTTGCTTTACATGCCAGGTGGTAGCATAGATAAATAAAGTTCTAATAATAAAAACAATATTTTCCCATTTGTAGGAATGCACTTTGCACTTCCTCATATGCTAGGAATAGGAAGGACTTGCTAACTATGATACTAAGGACATTACAGCCTAGAATTTGCATTAGGAACAATCTATTTATCAAAGAATCATATTTGAAGTGATTTCATCTTTTTTGGAAGTTGAATGCTTTGATACCAAAGGTGAAGATAAGTGCAAAGAACACTGAGAAACTAACCACAACAATTGCAACCACTCCTAGGAAGTCATGTTCAAAACCAAAGTAATCCCTCACAAATTCTTCAACCCTTTGACCATTCTCAAGTTTGTTCATGTTGTCTCCATATTGAGAAGTCACCAATCCATACAATGTCCATGCAACAGGACAAACCCAATAGAACCACTTCCACCATATTGGTATTTTCTGTCATTGTTAATCAATTTTAGAAATAAGTTTATGTCATGTATTAAACAAAAGATGTCAAGCAACCCTTCCACCCCTCCTGCAAAATCTCAGTCGTTGGATTAATCTAATAAATAGAGACCAAAAGTCTTATAAGTTAAATTAGTCCAACAACTAAGATTTGACAGAAGAGGATGGAAGGATAGATTTGGATTGTCTATGTTCGGCATTTCACGCATTCACGTAGTTATCACATTGGTGGTCATTTGATCAAGAATGGACGGTCCATATTTCAAACTCAATATTTTAGATTTTTAAAAATATATGCATTGAAATCTGGACTGTCAGATCTTGATCTAATGGTCATGATGTGTTGATTTGTGACTGCAGCCTGCAGGCAGTCCAAATCAATGGAGAGATACATAGGATTCAAGTCTTGGAAAGTTTAATAAGTAGGCACAACTAACCAATAGTTTAATAATAATAGTTGACACTCATGCTAAAGTTATTATAATGTTTTCCTAAACTTTTGATTAATTGTGTCTAATAAACTATAATGATGCAAGAATGGATCAAAGATGTGAAGATTGTGACTTACAGATAAGGGAATGATAAAGCCTGAGAAAAGGTTCCATATTGCAATGAATGAGGAGGACAGTATGCCAGCAACATGTGGGTTGGGAGTGATGGCCATGGTCATCATACCATAGAAGGTGTAGTACAAGAAGGTGAAATAATTGAAGAAAATATACCAAAAGAATTTTGATGCTGTCCACTCAAATCCCATCATGGCATATACAATGATCCCATATACCAGGGTCTGAACCAAGATGTGTGGAAGCTCTATAATAATCTACACATATAATACAATAGTTCAACTGTTAAATCATACTACCTTCCTATATAAATACAATACTTATTGACTAAATCAAAACAATTAATAAAGTTGATAGTAGTATTAAAATCGTTAACAGTTGGTGTATTTTTTTACAAATTTACCATTCAAGAGGGAGAATTTGTCTATGTTTTCGTCATAGTATTTGTTACTTTACCTGTGCTGCTGCATAAGGCAAAGCAGAATACATTCCAGCAGCTCTTTCTCTGTAAAAGACTGTTCTCTCAACTGCTATTACAGGTTGCACTGATGCACCATTTTGTACTCCAATAAATATAACAGAAGCATACATTGATCCCATTGCATTGAAAAGATCTTGCTCCTTTCTCCTGCAATACAATTCTTTTGAATTTCATTTCTCACATTGCTATAGTAATTATTATGTCAGTGTATAGATTACTTTTTGCACATACCTTTTCAAGCCAATGTTCCAAAATATGATTCCAAACAAGAAAGCTATTAGTGTTGTAAATAACAGTCTAACTGCTGTATATGACGTGTTTCGCCAATACGATAAATGTTGTTTCCATAAGCAAGCTTTACATTGGGACAGCATAGTTTGTGTATATTGAGAATCAAAGTATAATTCCTTTGAATCTTGAGGAGGTATACTTAATTCCTGGATCAATTGTTTGTTTCTCCTAAACAATTAAAAAGTATCAGTAACAATAGATGGAATTTAAAACATAAGTACATAGCACAATAAGATATAAGAAAGAATTCTAACCGGTATAGTTCCGAGTTTCTGTAAACATTAGTGAAGTTGACCTTAAGATTTGCTTCTGATCCTGCTGATGTAACTTCCAACATCCATGTTGCAGGATTATAACCATCTTTGATCTTAGGAACTCCTTCAATAGCCTATAGTATCCATGCACTATGTGAGTATAAATATGATATATACATTCCAATGTAACAATAGTAGCAAATATGCTTAATTTCATTTACATTAGACTCACCTCAAAGTAATGAATCAAATGAGCGCAATGGTGGCCTAATGGACCAGAATATATTTGCTCACCTCCCAATTTCATAAGTAGAAGCTGAAAAGGATGAGATTGAAGTTTTTAATTAACTATGAAATTTATCACCTAAAAGGCCAAAACAAAATTCTACCTTAATGACGGTAAGATTTGTTACCTCATCAAAGGCGTCAAATATGTCAATACTTGGCTGATGGATCGTGCAAACCACAGTACGTCCTGTGTCAACGGTGTTCCTCACTGTTCTCATTACAATTGCCGCTGCTCTAGCATCAAGGCCAGAGGTTGGCTCATCCATGAATATTATCGATGGATTCGCTACAAGTTCAACTGCAATCGTTAGTCTCTTGCGTTGTTCGGTTGAAAGTCCAGTCTCACCTGGCAATCCAACAAGTGCTTCTCTTAATGAATTAAGCTCTACAAGCTCCATAACTTCCTCAATAAACATCTGCATCATCACATAAAATTGAGTTCAAGTTTATAATCTATGGATTTAATTCATATATATACACTGCCAGTGTAAAGATATTTTACATTGTCAATCAGTCATAAATGTTAAATCATTAAAAATGCTTGACTTTAATTTAATCATAGATACTAGGTCATTGATTTGATTGGCTATGATTTCACTACAAGTGTAAAAAAAAAAAAATTACACCAACAGTTAATACAAATTAAACTCATACTGTATTGCATCTCAATGCAATCTGAGCAATCTTGTGGTGTTCAAATCTTAGTTTAAGGCTTTTGAAGACTATTGTACCTTTCTAGTAGCTTGATCAACTTCAGGTGGTAAACGAAGCCATGCCGAATATAGCAAAGATTCATAAACTGTGACATTAGGTGAATGGATATCAAATTGCTCACAGTATCCCGATATGCGAGCAAATGTTTTTTGATTCTTTGGATAGCCGGATATTGTGATGTTTCCATCAATATATCCACCAGTTTTCCTTCCAGCTAAAACATCCATTAGAGTAGTCTTTCCGGCACCACTTACACCCATCAAAGCAGTTAGTACTCCAGGCCTAAAGGCGCCATTGATACCCTTCAAAAGTACGAGACGATCCTCGGAAACTCCTTGATTTTTCATTTCCTACAATCAATATAACGGTCAAACATAAATGAGAGTGACTGAGATACATAAAAGCATTGAAAACACTTTGTATATTTTAAATACAACAAAATGACCAATAACATGAAAATAGAAAGGCTAATTGAATTGTGAGATAGAACGTCTTAGAAGTATGTAAAGTACCTGAGGCATGTCTACAGCGTATCTGATTTCATCAAACGTGAGGGAAAGAGGTTGAAAAGGAAGAACCATTCCCCTCCTTCCACTTATGCTAGCTTTCTCTTTACCAACTCTTGCAGAGAACGATCTCGATGGCATAAGTTCTTCTTCTGCTATTTTTGTTTCTGTTTTGTCATCACAGTCAAAAAATAGGTTATGGCTTGAATATCAAACTTCAAACAAGAAAACAAAGAATCTAATAACATTATTTCAAGGACACACCAGAAATTTTCTTTCGAGTCGGTAACTGAGTAAATTCTACAGCTGTTGAAGCATCTCTCTCAAGCAGTTCCTCCTCAGATAGCCCTGCTTGATCCTTTCTGAATGCTGCAGATGCAACATATTCAATGATCAGAAAAAGTTCCAAGTAAAGTTCAACATCTCAAAAAGAGATATGAAAGACGGTACTCACGGTTGAGATATTGTAAGGCCAATGTGAACAGAAAGTTGAATAGAAAAACATAACCAATCAATGCTCCTACACCAATCCAATACCAATAAGCTTGTGGGAAAAAACCGCGAGTTTTCATTACCAAAACTCCCAATGTTTCATTGGAATTATGGGTAACCTGCATCATTCAATTATTTTTGTCATAAATATATCTTTCTAAAGCTCATTGTTACTCTTAGAATTTATTCATTATTAGAAACAAAGGGGATTGATTCATTACCTTTCTCCAACTATGTCCAAGAAATTCATTCACAGCTATAGCATTCTGTCCATACATCAACGGTGACGACCAATAACCCCACAGAAACCATTTGTGCACGTCCTCTGATGCAAAAAAAAAAAAACAGATTTAACATAGAGATTAATTCATCGCTTCTGTAAACCACCAATTTCATCCCTGCACTTACACCCTCTCTCATACTTCATCTTTTCAAGTAAATACAAATAATAAATAGGGCCTGAATAATTTTTTTGTATCCCGTTCGTCTTTAATGTCTTTTCAAACTCGTTTCGTTAGTCCATGATGTTTTGTCAACATGTAACAGCAAGAAATAACAAGGTAGATGTGACAAAACATTAGCGACTACTCATCATATTAGTTTACTTGAGGGACAAGTAAGAGAAATTGTGTAAATTTTAGAGACAAAATTGGTTATTTACTCGATTCATTAAGTTACATTACAATTTTGTACCTCTTGAAATCACAAATCCTCCCAAAACCAGAACTACTAGTAATGCAAATGACCCAACAGTGCTTGCAACTATAACATCCCTTCCTAATGCTGCCATCAACCGAAATAGTGAAGAAGCCATCTGGTTAATCAACAGGATTACCAAGTACTGTCTTAAAAGCCTGCCAATAAAATTTAAAATGAGTAATGATCACTAGAAAAAGAATTGAATTGGCAACAAAAATTAGAAACAGAAATATATGAAATTTGTATATCGATTTTGCAACTATATTTAGCGACGACAGAACCGGATATTTTATATTTGACATAAGAACCAGATATGTATTTGATTTTTTGGTCTCTAAATTTCGTCGCTAGAGAGTTTTTCATAATAGTAAATTTGTAGCTTAATTGATGATTTGTGATGTGGTCACTTCTTGCCTTACAAAACTTGGATCATAGCCAATAGCATAGTAAGTGATGACTTCCCATATGACAGCTTCAATGAGAGCTATTGGTATTTTTAGAATCCATGGTGGAAGAGAATAAGCCCATGAAGGATAGAAAAGAAGATCTCTTTGCTTGTAAAAGATAGGAAGTTTCATGATAGTCATATTTAGCTCTGATATTCCATTGAACATTGCTACTGTGACTGTGAAAAATAGTGCTCCCAAGTAAGCTCCTCCATCCTCCACAGTATCCTTATGCATCTTAGTTCTTAGAAACAATGTTGTTGTCATGATTGCTAAATAAATAAGCTGAAAAGGATGAACATGGCATTCATAAGAACCAAGCAAAATATATGAGCAATATTAGTGTTTGAATGTTGCTCACTTGAGTGACTTTGAAAATGTGGACGAACGAATTTCGCTTCATAAGCAAAAACTCTCTGCTAGCACAAGCCTTCAAAAGCTCCTTCTTGTTAACACCGTATTTCTTTGTGGTCAAGACACTTGCATGGCATTTCGACTTGTCAAAAGGATTGGCTAGCTCATCTCCAAGTTTTTGACCTATGTGAAATATCTGAAAGGCTTCTGCAAAATCCTTAACAGTAACAAAACTATAAGGTTCGTCTTTATTTGCCCAATATTGCCATTGATCTTTCCTTGATGTAACCTATTGCATAACATTCGAACAAAATCAACTTCACATTAATATAAGAAAGAAAATAATTTTTAAAAGGAAGACTTAAAAGTGAATTAATCAAACTCATACTTCTTGTAAGAAATCAGCAACTCCTTTTCTTTCAGGACACTTGAATCCCATTGATTCAAAAAACTCAAGTACATTTTCTCTTGGACCTTGATACACAATTTGTCCATCTGTGAGAAGTATTATATCATCGAATAATTCATAAGTTTCTGGTGCTGGTTGTAGCAGAGACACAAGTGCAGTTCCATTCAGAATATGGATTGATTGTCTGATTGAGCTGATTATTTGAAAAGTTGTTGAACTGTCCAAACCAGTAGATATTTCGTCCATGAACAATACCCTTATTGGTCCAACCAGCATCTCCCCTTTACATTTTTCACCAAAAAAAACACCATTATCAGTCAACCACCTTATAAGTTTCAGTTTTAAGTTATGACACCTTAATCAAAATCATACATGAGAGGCGATAAATCGTCTGTTTAATTCATATACACCATCAATGTAAACATTTTTTACACTGTCAATCAATCACAATTGTCAGATCATTAAAGACATGTGAATTTAGTCATAACAAATTCTAAAATCACACGTATGACATATGATTTATTGATGGTCTAAAACTTTTTACAATGACAGTGTATCAAAATTAAACTCTGGTGTTGTTTACTCATGCTGGTCCTGATAAATAAAATACCTGTTGTAACTCTCTTTTTCTGCCCTCCTGAAATACCTCTTATCATTCCATCTCCTACCATAATGTCAGCACATATTTCCAGTCCCAAAATCTGTAACATTTTTAAAAAGGAAAAGAATTTAAAAAATAGTACATTTCATAACAAGTTATGTATATTCCTTTCATAATGTATGATGAATCTAGACTCTTCATACCTTGAGAATATAGTCAGTTACCACACTTGCCTCCTGTCCTTCTAGTGCTGCTGCCTGCATAGTTTTGAATGAATCACATGATCCGGAGTAAAAAAATGCAGTTTCCTTATAATGTAAGTTATTCGGAATTTCAAAGACTTATTTCTCACCTTCATATAGGCATCAACATCAGGATCTGGTTTAATCTTTGCTTCCTTCTCTCTTCTTAGTAGTTCAGTCAACATATCTGAAAAGTAGTGAAATTCAAAATTCTGATTAAGATAACTTAAGAAGATGAAAATTTAATCAAAAATGTTTTTTTTTCTCTCTGTTCTTCTTGTAATATTATTGAAAATGAAGAAACTAACCATAATTGTGTCCAACCCCTTGACATCTTGCTGAGAAAGCTAATGTTTCTCTCACAGTCATTTCTCCAATGTGATTATCATGTTGACTTATATAAGCTGATGTTCTTTGTGGAACAAACTCTTCTAGTCCTTTCCCATTGTATGTTACTCTCCCAGATTGCTGAAGTTTCATCACCAATCAAATTAGTTACTATAAATAAAATAAGTGAATACGTAAATTGGTCATCGAAATTGTAAACATCGGTCAAATAGTCCCTCATTTTTCTAAATTAGCAAATGCATCCCGAAATTGTATACATCATTCAAAATGATCCTTCCTTAACTTCTACTTTGTGTCACGTTGCATGTTAATCTCACATCAATGGCAGCATACCGGGACTAATTTCCCTGTAAAATTTAGGTCATCTTAGGTAAAAATTTGTCACTAATTGCAATTATGCGGGACCAGCTATTGGCAAATTAGTCCGAGAAACCTAAGTTTCATAGAAAAACTTAGTGCTGGTTGGTGGTATTAGTGTGAGTTTAACATGGAGGGGCGGCATATGCAGTGAACATGTCACGTCATAGTCCCTAATAGTAAAAGTTTACAAGTGGACTATTTTGACCGACACTTTACTATTTTAGGGTTACTATGTATTAGCCAATTTGCAAAAATTAAAGACAGTTTAGGCTGATGTTTAAAATTGTGAGGACCAATTTACCTATTCGCTCTAATAAAAAAACATTATTCAACTAATTTTATCCCATAAAAAAAAGATGAAAAATTCCTCGCCAATATTAATGACACCAAAATTCGGATTCCTTACTTTTAAATCTTTAGCAAGTTTTCCAGCCAAGGCCAAAAGCAAAGTGGTCTTTCCAGAGCCTGGTGGCCCCAAAAGTAATGTCATTCTACAAAAAGTTTATCATCAGAACAAGATAAATCTAGGTGGAGAATCTAAAACAAGAAAAAAGGCAAAAAAGAACACCAAACATAAATAGTCTTGAATTTACCTTTGAGGCTTTATGATTCCACTAACATTTTGAAGGATATGTAATGGTTTCTTTGGACTTGGAATGATATGAAGATAATTTAAGAATCCCTTAGCAAATAAAAAAAGATTATTTTATAAATAATTAAAGATAAGGGTAGAAAACAGAAAGTGGCATGTTGAATAATTACCTCTAACACATTAGCAAAGAAGTTGAGCAATGAAGGCAAAGCTCTGCCTCCAACATAAACTTGTGCTTCAACATTTATATGCTCATATCTCACTTCAACTGTTGGAATATCAAGTCCAACTCTGTACATTTAGTTTAACAAAAATCAATCATAATTCTAAGCATAAAAAATCACTAAAACAATTTCAATGTTTAGGACATCAATGTTTCCAAATGAAACCATGCTTCAAAATTTAAACTCTCAAATCACTTCTTAAAACCAATTCATTCATCTCTTTTTCAAACTGAACTTCATGTATCTGGCATCATAAACAGTTTTGAGCCCAATATAACTTGAGCATCAAGCCAGTGCTTTAATTCATGAGCTCTTGTTTGTAGAGTGATAAACGAGGTTTTATACGTAGCATGATTTGAAGAAATCGCTATTGTTCTGTAATACGCGAATTAGTTATGTTTTTGGACTGCAACATCAAGATTTTTTATGTTTTTGCAATCGCGATTAAGACAAGATCACTTGAATTTGTTCACGATTCTCCACAATATCAAGAATCGCAACACAACTGCAATTGCAGTTTAAAATCTTGATCACAGTCTCTCTTTTCTTTTTTTGCTTTTAAATAAAGAAACTCCAACTATGACTGCAACCATAATTTAAAACTTCGGCGAAACACTTATAAACAAACAATTAAAGACATTAATTCATACCTTTCCATTCTTTCCTTGAGTTTCAACAAGAACTTTTCATTATCTTCTTCAGCAATTTTCACAAGTCTCTCTAGTAGAACCTTTCTCTCAGTTAATCCAAGCTTTTTGATATCAATCTCTCTTCCTTCACCTTCTTCATTATTGATAATACTTCTCCTAATCCTTAGATATGTAGGAAGTCTCTCAATAGCAGCCCATTTAAGAGCTTCTTCATCGTCTTCACGTTCAGAAGTCGAGAAAACATTCATGCTATTGTTCCTCCATATGTTAGAACTACTTGCTCTTCTTAAGCTATCAACTCTTGATACTTCATTGCTCTCCATTGTTTTGGTCTCTACAACTACAAACTCAAACTGAGATGTTAGTGAAACCAAACTTTGGTATGCATTTTTTTGTTCTTATACTTCAAATGATTTGTTGTATTTTTATGACAAAAGTGTTACTATATATTTACATGGATTCCTTTTATATCTCACTGCTTTTGCACGTTATCTATCTTTTTTTATTTCAAATGTCTTGGTACACTTTCGTTTATTTAGTCTATCTTTTTATTACAATACATGATTCTCCCTCCAAACTACAATTAATGTCTTAAAATGAACAATTCTTTCGATTTTCAATACAATATTAATCATACTTAAAGATCATGTTAATTTATATCATAATGACACATGTTAAGATATCTAAAAGTAGAGATATTTTCTTAAATTTTGTGTATTCAATTCATTTAAAATTTAAAGATTAAATTTAATGCATAGGTTTCTAAAAAATATTTGATTTATTAACTGTGTCTCAAGAACACGTTTTTCTTTGTACAAGTTAAGAACACTCGTTAACATTCCCCTTTTACATTAGCAGAGATTTTTTGAGTTTAATGAGAGGTACCTGAGAAAAGCATGTGTAATCCCTTAGCGTGATATTAAATAAAGTTTAAAAGACACTACCAAAAAAAGTAAAGTTTAAAAGAATTAGAAAAAATGATTGCATCCCCCTCCCTAGTATGACTAGATACAATTAACAAAATTAAATATCAAATGATGATGGGTCAATTAAACGACTATAAATTGACGGAATCATCGACTATTTGATATCACTATGTTGAAACATGTTACGAGATGTTCTCTCTTGTCCACTACGGAAAATACTTTGCTGGAAAAGAGCTCCTCCTTCTTCTCAAGGGTTATGGAACTATACTATAAAATTTATGAATTCCTTTACTATGTCTCTAAAACTAAAAAAAATTTAACTTAAGTTAGTTAATATAAACAATACATAATATATATGTAGTGTTAGGGGTTTGAATTTCGGACAACCCACTTATTTACTTTAAAAGGTAAGTAAGAATCTTTCACTTGACCGAAAAAAGCTCCAATTTTATTTTGTCTCTTAATATATCTTCATATATATGTAAGTAAGAATCTTTCGCATTACGATATTTATAATGTACTATCAACCGGTTAGACACATAAATTAAATTTTATTGTAAATCTTTAATCAAATTGGTGATTTCTCAACTTGCATCCGTCCCTTTAATTTAATTTTCTCTATTAAATATTTTTTTTTGTGTTAATGTAAATCTTCAATAAGATAGTTCATTTCATTAAAACTAAATTCATTTGTTATATTCGACTTGAGAGAAAACAAGAGTGAATTTAAATATTAAAAAGAAAAAGTTGAATATTATGAGAATGGAACCAACGAGGCTTTTTTTTTTAAGGAGGAACCAACGAATAAATTCAAGAATATTATAAAAATGGAACAATATTACGAGAAAGGAATAAACGCATTAAGAAGATACATTTCAACTTTTTTAATAAATTGTACCTATTAGGTACCAATATCGACTACCAATATTATTTTTTTAGTGTCTGAGGTTCGAACCTTGCATATATTATGTATTGTCCTTACCAACTGAGCTAAGTTCACAGGGACCGACTACCGATATCTAACAAAACCTTCGTCCTCTCAAAAAGAAACTCTTTAAGTTTAAAATATTACAGTTCTCAATATAAAATTTCTACATTTAAATTTTTTAGCATGTGCCATTAGGACACAAATTAACATAATAATTTTTAATTTATCATCTTTTATAAAGTTGTATGAAATAGTCAAATGGAACTATTTTTGTGAGATACTTAAGTATTTCCTTTATTTCTTTTTAATTGTTACTTTTAAAAGAAATGTTGTTTTTATCTAACTATCTTACAGAGTTTAAAATATATTAATTATTTATTTATAATAATACCCTTAACTATTTATTAAAAAAATAGTAAATAGATGGAATGAGATAATAAATTACAGGCAAAATACAAGTAAATATATCAAAAAGTGACAATATTTATCGATTGTTTTGGTAGGTGTGAAAAGCTACAAAACGACGCTTAATTAAGTGACTAAAGAAAAACTAAAGCACAACAAAATGATGGAGGGAGACATATAAGACAGGCATTGTCAAATTTTCAAAGACGTAAGAAAGCATGATATGGAAAACATATGAAGTTGTTACACGATAGAGATGGCCAACCAATAGAAGAAAGCAAGAGTTACATAATGGTATACCCTCCAAAAGGAAAGGAAGAAAGGAAGAAAAATAACGTGGAAAAATAGTCCATAAAGTAAGCAAAGGTGGAAAATGACTAGCATACCTCAAAATTGTTCCTTATTAATTACAATCCTTGCATTGTGTCACTACATATGATATGATAAGCACGTTGAAGTTGTTTTAATGGAAAATGTAATCTTATCTTTTGATGGGAATATCATTACTTTCTTACGATCACACATTGATATTTGATTCTTGTACTACAATGCAACAGAAGGGTAGGGTGAAATCATATAGTAAGAACAAAAAAATGTGGGGTAGGTAGGACTTTAGAGTTTGAACTTAGGAGATAAATTATTGAAACAAAAATCCGTGATATACTTAGGAATTATGCAAGCAATAATGCTTAATGTGTGTTTTGTGTGTGCTTATTGTGAGGCTAGAAATGAGCTTCAAGTTGAAGTCATTTGGTATGTACGTACTCAATGCTTTACAAATTGCAAATTTTATGAGGACTCTTCACATTGTCGGTTGTCAAGTTTTTTAGAGTTCTTTATAGGTTTTTTTTTCTTTAAAACATTTTTACTTTTTTTATAAATAAAAACCCTTTTTACTTTAGTTTCAAATTGACTTTACGTAAAAAAAAAAAAGTATTTTAAATTGACTTTTTTCTAGAATGATATTTTAAAATAATAATAAGTAATAGTATGTAAATTTTTGGAGTTTTAAGCTTCTTCCTCACCATTTTATATTTGGATGTTACTTTAAGGGTTCAACTGTTTTGAATTAAGGGTTGAATAAATTGGAGGTGTTAAAGTATCGAGACTCAAATCTTAGTAAAGGAAAAGTAATTGTTTGTAATTTTTGAATTTTAACCTTCTTCCTCGCTACTTTAACGGTTAAACTCTTTTGAATCAAGGGTTGAAGGAATTGAAGGAGTTAAAGTATCCGAACTCTAATTTCAGTAAAGTAAAAAAAAACTAAAATAATAAATAATTACTAACATTTTTTTATGAAAAAAATCATTTGTGTGCTACTTTCCCTTCTCTCATTTCTAAGAAAAGTGTTTTAAATTGACTTTTTCTTTAATGATATTTTAAAAAAAATGATAACAAGTATGTAACTTTCCCTTATCTCAATTCTAATAAAAGTGTGTCTTCGTGAGCTTATCTCAGCTGATAAGGACAATATATAGTATGTGCAAGATCCGGGGTTCAAACCCCGGTTATCACAAAAAAAACAGAAATCGCTGAAGTTAATTTTTTCAAAATTGCCTTGATGAATTTATTTGTTCAGTCATTCGTAATACATGATTATAAAGGGTTCCAAACCCCCTCTCTCACTCATTATTTTAAAGCATACTTCTTCTTATTATTTTAAATAAAAGCTTGAGCTGGTTTTATTTTATTTAACAACCGGATCTCTGCTCAAGACAAACAGAGACCGGTGAAAAAGAGAATACAAACTAAAGACGTTGTACATAGGATTTGTGTTTAAAATGTCGTAGCTTTTTATTTCTAATTAATATTATCAAACGTCGATGAAATTTTTGATAATTTTAAGTAATGAACTACGATGAACCACTTATGAAGGTGATTTATCGAGTTAACCTCCAAAGTTCTCCCCTCTAAAACACTCCCAAACATATCCTTAGTTTACAGCATTGTAATGTAGAAGACTAGCCCCTTGTAGACCAACTTCCATTGTTTTTTTTACTATACATATGATATACTACATGTACTGAAAATTGGAGTATTAGCATATTCGATGTATAGACGTGCAAAATACTTCTATATCAGTTTTAAAAAATGCAGGAAGACAACTTTCAAATTGTTTGAAACTAGTGTTTATTTCCCTTCTTTTTCTAGTAATATTAGGATGGTAAGAAGTTGACCTAACATGAGCAAATGAGTTTGGATTATTGGATTTAATTCATTTTTCTTTTTCACATTTAAAACATAAAATAAATCAAGTTGTAATAGACTTAATAGTTAGATTGTCAGAAGTATATGTCCGGCACCTTGATTGGTGTCATCCAAATACATATATTCCCCAACTAAATTATTTATAGTATCCATCATGAAAATGATTGAATATATTTTATAATTGTTTTGGTGAGATGATGACACAAAATACCACCAACCTAGCTGGTTAGCTGGGATATCTTAGTAAATTAGTAAAGGATTATAAACCAGTGATTAGCATCATTTTAAAGTGTTGATGATAGCAATACATGCATGTTCTTAGTAAGGTAGGGATACAATTTTATTTCAAGATAATCTCACCATTATTGACATTGACACACACACATGCATAAAGCACCATTAATATTTATTGACTTATTTCATCAAGATAGTGGGAGAAAATTGTAAAATAAATTCATCTTCACAAAGCTTAATTGCCTCCTCTTCTTTAAGTATCACCATTACCACCCTTCGTAATGGACCCTCATCATTTGATGTTGGAAGAATCAAAACATGTCCTTCTCCAAAAACTGGCTCAATGTAATAAGACACATGAATTGGTTTAAACTTGTCTTGAAACATAGCTAAGTATGGGTCAACATTCTCTAAGCTAGTAAAAACCAAATTATGACCGTTCATCATTGATGATGAATTCATATCATTATTTTCAAACCACTCAATTAAATCCATTATTTCTTCATTGCCAATTTTAGTTACAACATTCCTTATGGCCTTGGTAGCTTGTGGAAATTTGTCTTCATCTAAATTGAAATTTTCTTCTAAATGCACCTTATTATATACCATGGAGTTCCCAAAGAATCCTTCATCTAAACCCAAGATTTTTCTTACATCCAAACATATGGACATGTCAACAAGTGCATTTTTCATTCCTTTGATTTTGCTTAAAGTGACCCAAAATAACCCTGCTAGTGCTTCAAAGGGTGTTGGTATTGGGCTTAATGAATCATTGGGCTGGGCCATGGATATGCAAGCCTGAACCATTTGGTCTGAGAAGCCCATAGAAATGGTAGTGTACTTTGCTTCATTGATAGAAATGGGATTCTCAATTAAGGATTTATAGTGAGATATTAAGCTCATATATGAGTTGTTATTAGGCTTTTTGTTTTGTGGTCTTTGAGGAGGTAAAGGGTGGAATATTGGAGGAGAAGTCATTTTGTTACCTAATGAAATGTCAGCCCAAGCCTTCATGAATTTTGTTGCACAAATGGAATCTGCCAATAGATGAGTGCAGCTTAGGCCAATTGCTAATCCACCTTCTTCAAATTCAGTCAGCTGAAATTAAGATCAGAATTTAAGATGATCATTTTAAAGCATGAATATGAATTTGCATGATTAAGAATTTAGCTGACAGAAATGTTGACAAGAAGCTGATTCATCTATTAAGATGATCATTTTAAAGCATGAATATGAATAATAATGATCATCTTAAATTCAAACCTCTTTAAAACAATACACTGAAAAATTGATAGTGTATTAATTATTTGATAATAGGATATTTAAATCTCTTCTTAATATATCACATCAAAAGCATTTTTCAGTACAGAAAATTCAAACCTGGACATAAAAGGTGGACCAATAATAAGGCTTCTGAAGCATATCTTCCCAATAAACAAGTTTAAGTTCTTTTTCCCTATACACACTTCGTAGCCACTCTTCGACACTTCCTTTGGCTTTTGCCTCGACCATTCGAACACCAGCATCATTGCATTTGATCTTCCAATGTCCCATTTCATCTCTTAGCAACCTTCCAGTCACTATAGGGAAATGACTAAGCATTTCTGACAAAGTCTCTCTCAACTTCTTGGTCAATTGACCAAACTCTAAGTCTCCTGAAGTTTGGTAATAGTACACCATCCTAATATGGTTTTTCTCCATGAAACGATCCAAAACTGATAAGGGTAAGTACTTTCCTGGTTCAATTGCTTTTGTGCTCACCACAGTTCTTTTGCAGATAATACTTACCGTGGTTGCCATTTTTATGTGGAGAGAATTGGAGGATATAATATAACAACACTATGTACCTATTCTATCAGTAGTACCAGAATGACTAGTTTGGCTATATGAATATATGATATAATACATGGGACTTGACAAACATATATAAGCAATATTAAGGTACAAATAACCATATAATGCTATATATGTGAGAAATAAAAATGTGCATATAATCCGTTGATATCAACAGGGACAAATTGCGTGCAAGAAAGAAAGAAAAATGCAATACATGAGGCAATGATGTTTTCATGCTCCTTGAATGCTGGCTTATTTGGGGATGTTGATGAAGGAAGTTCCAAGTTAGGTAATATATAAAAGATTAAAGTATTTAATCAAAAGGATAAAATAGAGAATATCACTTGTCACACTATATGCATTTCGATTATCCAACAAGGATCTTCACAATGCCAAACTGAATATGTTCATTTAGAAATGTTGCACATACTACTACTACTATGGCAAAATGAACATCCAAAAACATGTCCAAGTAATAATATGCCAAAACTCGTTTCCAAGTCAGTACAAAAAAATTGAACAGACGAACATGTGGAGGTAACATAACCATAAGTCCACAACTATCAAATTCTCATGGATTTCAATCATTATATGGAGAATTTCACCATGCATTTTTATAGATTCTTAGGTTGATATAAAAAAACTTGAGATCTTTACTGCTTTCACAGCACAGAGATTAAAAGCATAGAGTGTAAATAATAACTTGGGACCTAGATTGCTTGTAGGCATGCAACTGGATTTGGTAAAAAATTAATAGGAAAGACGCTAAGCAAAAGAAAGTGAAAGGTTAACAAAAATTATAACAATCTCTATTTGAGGATGATACCTTTATACAATAGAGGTATTTTAAGAATTATAATATCTATTCCTAAGAGTATATATATTGAAAACCGTACTTGTTTCAGTTGTTTCCAAGAATTTTAACACAAAATGCCTAAAAATTCGAAGCATTAGCCAAATACTTTCTTAAAAGCACCCAGGGTTAATATTTCATCATCATATTTCATCGAAAGTTGTTCCTAGAAATGAATTTAGGTGAGTTCAAACAAAACCCCCAAATAGTCTTACATTCTAACAATCAGTCTAAGCAAGAAAACAAACAGAGGCAGAAAATTAAAAAGATTGGAATTATTAAACCTGTAATATCAAATGTGAAAATTGTCTCAAAAAACAGTACAGGATTGTTACATTACATCAGAAGGAAGCGATGAAAGATGTGCTATATCACTTCATTTTAGCTTCTGTGAACAGAACATGACGATTAACTCTAGGATCATACTTACGAAACTCGAGTTTCTCTGTAAACTGTCTTGGCTTCCTCTTAACATAGAAGAATCCTGTTCCAGCAGCAGACACAAGTTTTACAAACATCTGAGCCTTCTTCTTTGCATTACCCATTTCTTACTCTAGAGGGAAAAAAAGGCAAATGAATTATACAAAATCAATGTGCATTTTGAGGTCAATAATATATTACGAATTCAGTTTCTATCAGAACTGGTAAGTAAACTTTGAAAACCATAAATTCAGTTTCTATAAAATGTTTCTAAAAATAAATCAAATGTGATTGAAATATTATATAATCATTTGTCATTCAAAATATAAACTTAACCCTCCAAATTCCTCAACCCAAACAAAAGATATGCAACAAAGTTAAGTATGCTTCAACAAATTCAAAATTGTAAAAGAATTTCAAATAAAAGAATACAACAAATTCTGGATTACATAAAGGATAGGATGCATAGCAACTGTTAAGAAATCAATTTTAAGCATTATGAACATGTTCATTTGTAATATACCATTGAAGTGATATTTATAAATATAGCATATGAATAGAGAAATATAAACATAATCAATCAGTAACATTAATTTCACAAGCAAAATTGAAAGAAAACAAAAATGCTTTCTCACTGTTTCTGGCGGAAGACGAGAATCTCGGCTGCTTTCGATTCAACTGCTGAGTTTTAGGTTTTTGTGTTGTGGGGTTTTAATTCATTTGTTCAAATTAAAAATGTGTTTAGTTCGGCATTTTATAACCTCAACAATTATAAACGTGGAAACCAACGGCTCAACCAAACATATCCTTAGAAATCTTATGAGGCTATCCTTTTAAAATATGGTTCATGACAATTTCAAGGTCAAGATTCTAGCAACCTTTGTTCAAGTGACAGTTCTATAGAAAATTATTTCCATACATACCTGGTTAGGGTTTGTTAATCTGTTAAATTTGAAGAATGTCTGACCTGAGAGAAAGGAAAGTACTAAGAACCAAAACTTGACAGGAAAGGGATAGAGAGCTTACACTGTAGCACGGCGGCGTAAGGTGTTCGCGTCAGTCTCGGATGTGAAGCGTGTTTAAAATAGATTTATTTTTCCCTCAAAATAAATAAAATGATTCATTTTTTTAGTAGACATAAAATGCACTGTAATGTACAATGTCTTACTGCTCCGCAAAGATGAAAAATAATATTTGAACTATATCGCAGAGCCCTCAATTAAGAAGACTCTTCCAAAAACTAGCGTATGCCGCTAAATGTGACGCTGACACGGTATTCTTTAGTAAAAGGCGAAAGAATAGTTCGCTATGTCATCATCACACGGCTCCGTGTTTAATTTGAGGAGAGGTCATTTCATTTTATATGCAAGCAGCTCAGTTTCTCTTATACATTAGTCGATGTGGGACTTTGGTCTGAACATAACACCTCTCAAAAAAGAACATGACTCCAGTTGCATGGAAGAACGTGTACATAATAACTCACTTGACCCATTCCCTTTCTTTCTACACTCAAAAGTGAAGAACCTCTTGCCGTTTTAAACAACATTTCATGAAACCAATTGCATGGATCAAGGTATGGAACGTGTTCTTGAGTGATATTTCATACAACAAACTTGAGATATCGGAGGAAGTTCAAGAACATGTAAATTTATTTTACATTGGCAAACTATATGCAATTTCATAGCATTTCAATCTTTTCCTGTCATTTGTACAATTATATTTCCTTGCTGTGATTTTGAATTTCTTCAAAGCATTGTTTTTTGCAAGCATATAAGATGGAATGCTCGGTTCAAAAGAGCCAAAACTCAAATAGAATTTGCTGATTTACAATTAGACTTGGATATAGTAGTAGCACAGAAAGAAAACGACCCTGATCCTGTTATACCCAAAAAACTCTCTAAGAAATTGCATCTGAGGACTACAAATGATCTGAAGAAAGAGTCAAATGAATTATACGAAGTTCTCATAAGCAACGGAGATCTAGTGGAGAGTTTTGATTAAGCACCGGTCTCCTGGACTATGAAGCACAAACACTCCTCGGATTAGGCGTGTCCCAGTGCCGGATATGTGTCGTATCTGACACCATTACGTGATTTTCTCAAATTATTAGCGGTGTCGGTGTCTAGTGTATGTGTTTGTATCCGTGTTTCGTAGATCCTGGATGATTTTCGATGTCCTATATCTTTTGAACTAACGAATAATCCTGTAATTGTCTCTACCGGTCAGGTATTATATATCCACGATGATCTTCATGTGTGACGTTGTTCTAATGATGTCATTTATGATTATTGATAAACTTAGTACTTTCTTTTTCAGACATATGAAAAATCCTGCATTCAAAAATGACTTGATGCTGATCACAAAACCTGCTCTAAAACACAGCAGAAAATTTATGGGTGGGACAACAATGGTATTTAACTACCAATGAAATCAGCAACCAGACTTTCGGATTGCGACAGAACATGCTATCAAAGCTTTATTGGATAAACTAATAAGTAACGATATTGAACAGCAAAGGGCTGCTGCTGGTAAGCTCCGGTTGCTGGCCAAGAGGAATGCAAATAACCGAGTATATATTGCCGAGGAGCTAATACCACTTCTCGTAGAACTGTTGTCTTCAACGGATCCTCAAACTCATGAGCATGCATGCTGTTACGGCACTTCTCAATCTTTCCATCAACAAAAGTAACAAAGGTACTACAGTAAACGCAGGAGATATACCAGATATTGTTGATGTACTGAAAAACAAAGGCTAGAGAAAATGCAGCCGCGACTCTCTTTAGTTTATCGGTTCTAGACGAGAACAAAGTTGCAATAGATGCTGCTACTGCTATATTTAATCTATGTAACAGAAGAAGCATTTCAAAGTTATCAAAATGGAACCGATAGAGCTAAGAGAAAAGCTGGAAGTATATTAGAACTGTTACAACGAATAGAAGGGGAGGATAGTTTGCAAAATTCCTAGCCTCGTGTGTAACTTTATTATTAAGGCAAAAACAAAATAAAACAGAAGTCTTTGCAGACATGACAAATCAATAACTAACTAGAAGCAACAAGTAAAACAAGCATTAAGGCAAAAACAAAATAAAAATAACATCGCAGAGCCAATTTGTTCTTCAATTGAAGGATAGCATCCCATTATTAACTTGGCTACATTGTTGTAATTGTTTTAATAGTAGTAGATCTTTCCTCCGTGATTTATTGAGTTTTATCTCAACGATGTAGAGTCTCGATCAATCCCTTGTAAGTATAATGACCAAATATAGAGAACGGGTCTCACATTGTTATCGTTCTGAAGTTTCATTTGTGTGAACGGAATGCGTCAATATGAGTCGATTGACATAGATCGACGATGATACTTATCAATGACCGGTCGACTCTTCGTGGTTGAGACGAATATTAACTTGGTTCAATTGATCATTCAAATCAGACAAGGTAACATAAACACTACTACTAAACAAATTGGGTATCTATGGACATGTATAGTATGATATTTGTGTCGGCTTCATTATATAAATATGATATTCGTGTCTGCTTCAAATCCGTGAGTGTATCTCCTAAGCGGATATTTCACGGATTTTGAGGTATGTACGGTATATGCAATGTCTACATAACATTTTTTTTTAAAAAGAAATATTTTTTGTTATAATTACCAAAAAAATTAACAAAAAAGTTCATCGCATTTATTTTCTTCCTTTTACCAAAACATAATAGCATTCATACACAACAATATGCATGCATAATAATATTCATACACTTCATTTCTAACCATAAAAAGAGTTCATCACATTCAACAAAAGCATAAAAAATTATTTCTAACTAGTGAAGTAACAAAGTTCATTGCTTCAACAAAAACATAAAGAAAGTTCATTACATTTAACAAAAACAAAGTTCAAACACAACAATATTCATACATTTTTGTTGATTGAAGTTGAAAAGGTCTTTACTCTTTTATATTTAACTAAATATATTTGTATAATTTACGTAGTTTAATAACAGGTACGGATATATGTTGACACAAATGCTATTAAATATGTACTTGTATTAGTTGAACCATGGATAGTTTAAATATCCATTTATTTTATATGTGATATCCATTAAGGTATACGTTTTATCTTTGTCGCGAAAGTGTTGATGGAAAAAAATTTGTGGGAGTAAAAGTCGAAAAAAAATTTCGAGAAACTAAACAAAAAGTTGGTATATCTATAGAGACCAAAAAAATATTTAACCCTTTAAAAGTTGGTCACAACTAGAACTTCAACATGAAATTGTTAGGCACAATTTTATTAAATTTTTTTGAAAGTGATAAACGGGTGAGGGTTTTATCATACTAGTTACTTTGATCCACCGATAATGTAAACCAAATTGCCATGATCGGTTTTAAGATTTTTGGTTTCATAAAAGAACTAAAACTACTGTGTCCCTTTTAGTCATATTATTAAACAAAATTGTATGTGCACAGTGACGGAGCGTAAACAAAAAACTTGGTGGTACCAAAGTAAAGATAAAAAAATTTAAGTCATAAATTTAAAACAATAAAAAAAACAAATTCATTAATGTATAATATTGTTCGTATAGTTATATGTATAATCAATCAAAATGAAGAAACACACTTCACTATACAACATACAAATAAATCTAAAAACATCAAAAGAAACGACACAAGGTAATATTAACGAAAAAATTTGTCAAAATAAACAACCCTCCGTTTCAATAAACAATTAACTTTATTCTTTTTCTTTGGTATGGAACGACCTAAAAAGTAAACAATTTGAATTCTTCTAAGAAATTAGTAATTACAGCATTTAATATTGTTGTGAATTGATTCATACTTGAATCAATTAACAAAGAGAATCAATTTAGGAATTTATCAAATCTTGAGAAATGCATGTTTTATTAATTATAGAAAAAGGAAAACTATATGGTAATAAAATAAAAATTACTAAAGTTTATTAATCTATACTATATATAAAGAAAATAACTCATTTCAGCTCTTTTGAGCTGACTTTTTCTCTTTCCAAAAATGCCATCAATTTTCAATACAAATAACACATGTAATAAATAGATAAAAATAAATTTAAATATTAAAAAATTGCAACAAACACGATATATATATATATATATATATATATATATGTCAAGTTTTTTTTCCTCTATCTTTTAAAAAGTGTAACAGACTGGATGAGTATATTTATACTAACTTTTTCATTATCCCAATTATTCTCTTAAACAACTTTTTCTATAATAAAGATTGTTGTTGGTGTCATTAAAAAAAGACTTTGGATTATATATTTTTTTTATATTGTTGGTGTCATTAAAATAGATAAGCATGGTTCGTTTCGTTTGCTAGATTATTAGAAATAAAATAAAAATTATTGAGGGAGTAAAGTGTAGATTTTAACATAAGAGGGGAGGGAAATGTAATTCAAGCTTCTCTTAGGGGAGGGGAGTGAAATATTTTCTAATATGTTTTGAATAAGAGGGGAGCGGAGTGTATATTTTAACTGTTGGAGATGCCCGAGATCCAATCAATTATGTAACCAATTTTAGAATTAATAAATATTCATTATCTTGTTTACTGTTTAGTGAAATAGTTTATTTGAT
>Ga0315913_1002242_pt1 | contig 22465 bp, 10 predicted proteins | sample MpolsnodulesMG_FD_207736 | JGI IMG/M metagenome (GOLD analysis project Ga0315913, IMG submission 207736) | Medicago polymorpha root nodule microbial communities from Los Angeles, California, United States - small nodules | ecosystem: Host-associated > Plants > Roots > Nodule | place: USA... | reverse complement strand
GCTTAAGTTGGTTCTGATACTAGCCTCCCTCTTTTCGCAGCAATTCATACCCTGCTTTTGCTTTCTGTTAATTAATTAATGGATTTCATTTTATTTTATTTCATAACCTAATTTAGAGCAGACGTTGTTTTACATTTGAAGCATAGATAACATTTGTGTTATTCTTTTACTAAAAGCGACAGTTATAATGTTTTTTTGAATTGAAAACTTCAAATCTCTTTGCTGCCATGAACGAAATAACTTTCATGTAAAACTTCATAGTAGTTGCAGACAATGTATCATATATCTGTAGTCAATGCTGGTCCTGACATTAGGAATATACTTTGGCCCGATGCACAGAAGTTTAGTATATCTTCCTAATGCAATAGTGTTTTATGCACTTGAACAGTATTAATAATTTTTTTTTGAAAGAATTGAACAATATTAATCATGAAAGGAAAGTTTCCTGCAATTACATTAAAAAAAGACAAAAAAACAATTAAATTCGCAAAATGATTAAAAAAGTTCAAAATATAAATTGTGTTTCGGTACGGTTAGCAAGTTACGAAACGATTAACCGAACCATAACTTTGGTTCAGTTCAGTTCGTTCCAAATCTTAAACGGTTCGGTTCAGTTATTCCGAACTATTTCAATACTTCAGTTTGGTTTAGTTAATATGGTTAACCGAACCATGCCCACCCCTAACAATAAGTAAGTACTTATATGATTGATATGACTATAAGTAAGTGTATTGAGGACTAATATGACAAAATTGTCATATTTTCTAATTTTATTTGCCTCAAATTATTTGTCTTTTTTACAATATTAATACAACATTTATTATTCGTTTCCATTAATATACTCTTATTTACTGCATTCCAATCATCTATAGTTACTCCCCTAACTATAATCAACAAGAGTGTTTTAGTAAATGACACATAATTTACCATTGAAATCAACACTATTAATCATTTCGTTGACACCTGCGTAAAATTCAAATGAGACTTCTTATATGAGACAGAGGAAGTATTTATCACTTAATATTTAGCATATTGAATGTTGTAAGTGTTTGTACTTGAGTGTTTTATTGTGGTACGTCTTGTGTTAAATAGAATGATTTTTTGTTATTAATTTATCTCATTTTGACCTATTTAAAAAAAAAACTTAGGTCGGATCTTTTGTAAGAGGTTATATTTCAGCAGCATGTCAAATCAAAGTTTAAATACCGATTGAGAGATATACACACGTTTAATATCTTATGATATCTCGAATAAGATTGTATTTGATGGACGGAAGCTAAAGTAAACAAAAATGAATAAAAATCTTAAAGATAAAAGTAAATTATCGTTAATTTTTATTTTATGTTATATTTTCGCCACCCCAACCAAATTTTCCTCGTTCTGTCCTTGATTTCAATGATCCAATTCCTTTTATAACGTAATCAAGAACTATTCTAATGATCCAATTCCTTTTATTTTATTGTTTTCATTGTTTTCTATATTGAGATAAGTTATGAGCTTCGTATAAATGACATTACTGATATTTGGATTGAGAAAAAACTTTTTAGGAGTTTGGACTTTGGAGCTTCCAACTAGGGGTGAAAATGGGTTAGGCTGCGTCGGGCTTTGTAAGGCCTAAGTTTGACATACTTCAAAAATTATAGGCCTGAGTTTAACCTATTACCCGTCATAGGCTTATTTTCAAGGCATGATCTGACATTTTTAAAGGCCTGATGAAGCCTGAAAGTCTATTTAAAAGCTTATTTTACACTAAGGCCTAACAACATCTATAAGACTACCACTAAATAAGCCAAAACTTATGAAGGCCTAAAACACACAAATATGACTTATACTAAATAACAAATACTTACGAAGGGCTAATCACACCAATATACCTGCTACTAAATAACAAATACTTACGAAAGGTTGATCACGCAAATATACCTGCTACTAAATAGCCAAATCATATGAAAGTTTGAGTTTATAAAAAAATCATCAACATTATCAATAATGAAAGGTATATTATATATAAAAAGCTTAATAGGCCGGCCCGACAGACTTAATAGGCTTTTTTGTAAGCCTTAGTCTAGCCTATTTAAGTAAATAAGCTTTATGAAAAGCTTGAGCCTGACCTTTTTATTAAACGAGCTGACCTGTTCCCACCCCTACTTCCAACTAGCTTGTTACTTGTATTTAGATTAGTCCTCCGAATTAGTAGAACTTTGGATTTAATACCAAAAATTATAAAAATATATATAACTTATATTATGTCTTACATAATATTCTATTTGATACATACAAAGTAGCAATCAACACTTCATCGCGATCCGTCAAAAAAAAAAATCTTCGATGCACGGTTTGACACGCAATCCGTGCGAAAGCACAAGTATGTTGCTAGTAAGCAGCAACCAAATACTCCCTCCGTCCCTATTCTAAGAACCCATTTGACTTTATTTTTGTCTCTAAATGTGAACCCTTTCAAATTACTAGATGCATTTATTATTTTTTCATAAACACATCCTTAATTAATACTACTAACTTGTTTTGAAATATGAAAAGTCAAATTTAATAGGCATACAAACAAATGACAATTTAATAATATTAACACATAAAATAGACACATTAATTACACTAATAATTTTTTAAGAAATGTAAAAAATGTAAAAGGTGTTTACATGTAAAGACGAAGGAGTAAACAACAACCATTGGATTGTTTTACCATAGTCTTCATTTTCATTTAATCATACAAACCTTATCACGAGTTTCTCCTAGAAAATCTCTCACATTATGGCGGTAATAAGTGACTTCATTCATTATTCATAAGACTTGTCACGTTGACATTTATATCATTTTCACTAAATTAAAACATCATTTAAAATTAAAACAAACAAAACATGACAAATAATAAAACAAAAAAGCAAATAGACTCAAGAACATTTATATGAGATGATACAATTTTCTTTTTTTTTATCAATACAAAAAATATTCAACTTAATCAATATTAAAAATTTGATTCCATTTGAACGATTAATCGTTTTTTGAATGATTAAGGCCCAAAATTTAAACGATTAATCACTGCGGTTGCGCGGAATAAAAACAAATAATAGAGGGAAAACAAAATGAAAAGAAACCAAAAAGAAAACAATTGAGAGAGATGAGTCTCGGCGAGAGTCTCACTTCACTATAACCTTTATATACCTTTCTCTCCATTTTCTCAGATCTTCAATTTCAATTCAACACACTCTCTTCACTTTTGACCAAGTCATTCTTCTTCTTCACGATGGATCAAGTAAGTTCAATGCATCAATTTTCTACTTCGATTTCGATTTTCAACTTCAACACGCTTCGATTTTGATTTTGTGAATTTCGATTTTGCAGTACGAAAAAGTGGAGAAGATTGGTGAAGGAACATACGGCGTCGTTTACAAGGCACGTGACCGTGTTACGAATGAAACCATCGCGTTGAAGAAGATTCGACTTGAACAGGAAGATGAAGGTGTTCCTAGCACTGCCATTCGTGAGATTTCGCTGCTTAAAGAAATGCAGCATAGGAACATCGTTAGGTACTTTTAATCTCTTTTTATTTTTTTAATTAATATTTTGCTTTAGTTCATTTTTTTTTTAATTTGAAGTTCATTTTCTGCTGTAGATGATTGAAATTATATGTTTGACATAGTTAATTGGAAGATTAACGATGGTTTTTTTAATTTTTTATTTGCTTTAGTTCATTTTTTTATGCGAAGTTAGTTTTCTGTGGTAGATGATTGAGTTTGTGTGTTGATGTAGTGAATCGGAAAGTTAACTATGATTTTAGTGTTATTTTTTTTGGTGAATTGATGTTTTTCTGTTTTGGAATTTTAACTTTGATAATGTTGGATCTGCAAGAGTATGATGATTATCATTTTAGTCATAATGAATGATGATATTGTTCTTCATGAGGTTTTCATGATTGTTTCTTATAGTTTTTATGCTTTGTTTGAAGTTTGAGTAACATTCTGAATGTTTTTTTAGGTCTTGATAATGCTATTGCCATTGTGCATTTGTGTGATTAGCGTTGTGTTTTTATTTTATTTTTTATTATGTATTCATTTTATGACCTATGTCTATGTTTGGCGCCGGCAACCAATCCTTATCTTGCTTGGTGGGGTTGGATGCGTGGGTCAATTGACAACCTGTTTTTGATAGTTTGATTCTATTTGATGTTTGATAAACTGTTAGTGTTATTGGTAAAACGTTCTAAGTACTCATTTGATGGCTTTCATGTTCTTTATCGTTCATGTAGGTGAGGTGATTGTAGGATGCAATATCAAATGTGTGAACAATTTTATTCTCGAGTCTTGCTTTTGGCCTTACTATATTCCTATATGTACTATGATCTTATATGTTTCTCAATAACTCCTATAAGCAATGCAAGTTTATTTTAGCTGTTATACAAGCTTTCTGGAAGGCATGTTTTTGCTGTGTTGTGTAATTTATGCCATAAAAAAGGATTGAATTACAAGAAAATTATTGACTGTTTTTATCTTTTTCATTCATTGTATCAGTTTCTTTCAATTATGTTGATTTGTTAAATCTTATTCTGCATCTGTAGCCATTTCCTTATCAATATATGCTTGGTGGTTGTGTGCATGACAGGTTGCAGGATGTAGTGCACAGTGACAAGCGATTGTATCTGGTTTTTGAGTATCTGGACTTAGATCTGAAGAAGCATATGGATTCATCTCCTGAGTTTATAAAAGATCCGCGACAAGTAAAAGTGAGTGACTTCTGTGATTTTCTTATCTCTCCCTCTGTTATTTTAAGATAAGTCAATTATTGTTGAAAGAGTGTGCAAGAAATCTGATTTGGCAATAAATATTATGGTTTTCTTATCTTGTCCTTCCACAAATCTAATTTAGACAGTGGTAGTGATTGATGAATGATGATAAGCTTATATTTGGCAACAAATAGTTTGGACTGTCAAATTGCAGGTATTTACAAATGATGCATGTCTCGTGAGTTTCTTGACGAATTGCAGAGTTTAGTGGATTACAGTTAATTGGTTATTATGATGTTGTCTGATAATTTTCCTGTTTCTGGATCTAAATGATGATTTGATTAAGTTTGACCTATAGTATTTTGGTTGGAGCTGTCCTCTATTTATATAGCAAGTTGTTCAAATATTATTTCACGCAGTCGATAAAAAAGAGCTCCATTGTGTTTGTTCAAGTCAATGTAGGATGGCTATAGATATACTTTACTCAGATGCAGCCATTGTTTGTATGCTAAATTATGGTTTAAGAATTTCCTCTTAATATTCATAATTAATATAAAATATGATTAAAAATAGTGCTGCTAATTTTTGTGAACTTGACCGGTTAGTTTGGAGTTTGAATTCTTTAACTATCCTTTTGCAGATGTTCCTTTATCAAATGCTCTGTGGAATTGCTTACTGTCATTCACATAGAGTTCTTCATCGAGACTTGAAACCACAGAATTTGTTGATAGATCGCCGTACTAATTCACTTAAGCTTGCAGATTTTGGATTGGCCAGAGCATTTGGTATTCCTGTCAGAACATTTACACATGAGGTTTGTGCGCTACCTTATATTTGCTTCTAGCTGCTCATTCAAGTAACAACAAACTTAAGAAAGGAGTATAAACTTAAATTTATTATTTAATCCTCCTCCTGCTCTAATTAAAGAGGAGTCAATCAGTCAGGTGACTAAAGGAGTGTCACTGCTTGAACTGAGAGAACAGTGTATAAGAGAATACAATAGAGATAAAAAACGAGCACATGGAAATAAAAAGGCAGTATAAGAACAAAAAGAAAAAAGAATCACAAATTATGGAAGAGATGATTAGTGTACAGAGGGATGAGGTCAGAAAAAGGAAAAAAGAGAAAATGGATGGAAAATAATAGAAAATGAAACTGAAATAAATAGGGACAATGAGAGGTGATAATAGAAAGAATGGAGGTCGCCAGAGGGGATGCTGCCACTGCTGGAGATGGATGGGGAAAGACTTGAATGGAAATGAGAGTAACAAAATGAGCTACGGAGGCCGAGTCCTTTGTGCTTCTGGGTTTCAAACTCTCTTGTGTCATGGGTCAATACAATCAATTAAATCCAGCTCTCTTTCTCTTTCTGTTCCCCCCTCCCCCTCCCTTGGTTTCTCAACCACCACCATGCCATAGCGTACCTGTTGTTTCGGGTTTGTCAGATTTCCGCCATTCTATTCTTCCATGACTGTCATTTAACAATGACTGGGAAACATTGGGAATGCTGAATGATCATTGGTCACTTGCATTAATTTTTAGTACATAAAAAATCTATTGTTCGTGTCATCAGTTTGTTCTCATATATTTCCTAACATTAACAAAATCGAAGCTCATTATATAATCGGGCATTGAAGATTGACTTAACTATAACTAGTTAGATCAAGCTGCGGTAACCAAATGACTCGAGTTTGTTTCCTAGTAGTGATCCTTCATTGCTAGGGTCATCTGTATGTCCTACCGTAACCCCTCACTGATTCTTGTATCTAGCCGCAACCTTGGCACGGGAAAACCTCCCCTGCCCCAAACTTTAGTAACCTAGAGAACATATGTATTTATCATTTTTTATTGAAACAATTAAATTAAATAAGAGCAGATTAGGAGTACATATAAAATCTTGCGGAAAGGTGTTATTGAAGATGGTAAACATATTTTATGTAATACTGTTTTATTGTCATTGATGATTGTTTGTAGGTAGTTACACTGTGGTACCGAGCTCCGGAAATATTGCTTGGATCTCGTCATTATTCTACCCCAGTTGATGTTTGGTCAGTGGGATGTATATTTGCAGAGATGGCAAACCGGCGACCTCTATTCCCTGGGGATTCCGAGATTGATGAGTTATTTAAAATATTCAGGTGAATATCTTGATTTCCATAGGACTTGTACTTCTTGGTAAATCGTTTAATTATCTATCAGTTGAGAAAGCATCTTTTGACTTTAATATTTATAAGGGATTCAACTGTAGAATCTGAATTCTATTTGATAATGGACTTTGTTATTTTTATTTATAAGTGGAATTTGAATTCCATGTTGATACCATTTGATGGCCATGACCCTTTGAATGCTAGTTTCACACATGTAATTGAATTTTGAGATAGCATTTCCTTCTTTTTGCTATTTCCCCTGCTTTAGTTTAGCCTTTCTCTTACTGACTGAAATGGATAGCAAAGGAGTTCTTAATGGGGATGTTTTAATTTAACAATTTCTGTAGCATGCCATGAATTTAGATTTTCCAGTTGACATATAAAATTTGTTATATAGATTTGAAAAACGGGACCGTAGGAAAAATACTCTTTGCTTTCTAACAGGGATGTATCTAACAGAATCAAATCTGCATATAGTTATATATTTACGCCTTGTTCTTTTTATGAAGAATCTTGGGTACACCAAATGAAGATACATGGCCAGGAGTAACTTCATTGCCTGATTTTAAATCAACATTTCCCAGGTGGCCATCTAAGGTAAGTAAATGTCTGTCTGTCCTTAATCTGAATTGATGTGATCATTATTACTCTAATATTTTAACCTTATCTTTTACTTTGCAGGACCTAGCAACCGTGGTTCCAAATCTTGAGCCAGCTGGTCTTGATCTTCTTAATGTAAGTGCAACGTGTGATGAAATATTATTTTTCTTTGGCATTATTAAAAATTAGTGCAATAAGTTTATACCTCGATTGTTGCCGGCTTCAGTCTCTTAGGCTGGGCCTCAGTCTGAATCCTTGTTATTGGGATAAACAAACAATAGTTTATTTTGTTCTTAATTAGGAGGCAGTACTTTCTGTTCTGTTGAAAAATTAACAAAACCGGAGCAATATATTTAGAAGCAAAAATATATTGATCAATATTGGATGGTAGTCATCCTTACTGATCATATCTTAGAAAACATGGTACTTTCCTAAAAAAAAAAAATGGTACTTTTTTTTTTTGAAGGAAGAAAACATGGTACTTCATTAGCTTAAGAATATCATTTATTTGATAATTAATGACACATTTTCTTAATAGAAATAACAAGGGCAATGCTTGAGATTTCCAGCCATTAAATTTTCTTTCTTTTTTTGGTGATCAACGTGGCAATTTATTTATATCTTCATTCGCAAAAAACACTTCAGTGTTGAGACATTTCAATGCAAAAGCAATTAAAGGGCGATGCTAGTACGATCCTCAATTGCCGTGTCTTTTTTGAACACTAGTTTGTTCCCTCTTCTACATCTCAAGCTGGTTTACGCATCCTCTGTATGGTTGGATAATTAGATATCAAATTCATTCTACTATTCCAGTTATCAAATAATGAAATAGAGCCCATGTATTAATTTTAATCCTCTATATCAGTTTTTTTTTTCTCCTCAATTTGCATGAATTATTTGCATTTTAAAATTTAGATACTGAAGTATTTTTTAACATGTCTGCAATTTCCATTAAATTTCTTTGGTGCTGACTGTATTGTATATGTATATCTTTTGTATCCCAGAGCATGCTTTGCTTGGATCCGACCAAAAGAATTACCGCCAGGAGCGCTGTGGAGCATGAATATTTCAAAGACATTAAGTTTGTACCCTAATTCCATATCTTAATGGTAAAGGTGTTTATAGCAATATGTGCAGAATTTATGGATTTTGATTGTGCAAGAAATGGGTGTGCTATTTTTGCTACTTTCTTCAAAGACCTAGGATCCTGTCATATTTAATATTTTGTCCTACAAATATTTCAGATTCAACTCTCTGATAATATTGTACCTTCTTTTTTGTGCAAGTCTGAATAGCAATATACAGGAACTGTTCAGTTTGCTTGATTTATTATGATTGTGCTTCATGCAGAACCAATACGTATATTATTGCAAGATTTTAAAACTTTTTCCAATGCAGAACTATTATCTCAACATGTAGAAGTAAATTTCAAAACCATATATGCAAGCATTCCACGTGGAGTAAATTCTCTTGAAAACCCAGCAGGTTTACAGGTCCATCTTCCGTCGTCACCCACCATATATTCCACTAGTTTTTGATTAACTGAATTCATATGTCTCTTCTGACCAAAAAAAAATAAATCAATCATGTCTATTGTCTCCCACATGCATGCCACAACAAAGAACACCTTTTGTTTCTTCATAACCTCTAATCTTGAAAAAAAAAATGATCATTGAAAACTATGATTCAGCCCTCTCTTCAACTTTTGTTCCTGGTCATGTATTTCGATCTGTTGAATCGCGTGAATCACACATTGCTCCTCCCCAACCGCTGTAACCCCTATTCTCTTTGCCAGATTCAAATCTTCCTGTGAGCCTCTAGGTTTTGTAGATTACGCCTTTGTATATCATTGTCAGATTGGTGAATCTGAATGAGGTGAATTTGTCTACTCTTCAATTACGTTCTCCCTTCATTTACCAGTTTATATTAGAGTTAGTGTGATTGTAATAACAATTTCTTTTAAAAGCTTTACATATTAACGACAACAAAAGACATACCAAGGGGCTAGCGCATCCTCACGCAAAGATATGCATGCACTCGGGCACATACAAGTATTTTTTTCCTTCTTAATGAATCCTACCCGTATTGAAGGACATGCATTGCATATATTATTTCATTACTAGTTTCCTTCTTCTTCTGATAATCATGCATATATTATTTCATTACTAGTTTTAACGAAATAAAGTTTTTTTTTGTTTTGTTTAAACGGCAATGAAACAAGGTATTACAAACAACCGGCTATGGCTTTCTTCCATAAGGATCAGTGACCATGTTTTTCAGCCGTAAATAACTGTGATGGTTGCTTATCTCCCCTCTCTTATATGCTTAAATTTGTCTAAATGCACCATGAGACGCTTCCTATAAAATGCAGCATTTTAGGGGGCAAATACTTGCAAAAAAATGTCCAGATGAAGTTGCTCTGCTAGGTTTCGATTTAGGGCATTGTTATTGACACCTCTTTTTTTACTACTACATGCATACTTTGACAGTTTATATTCAAATGACCAAGTAGTCCGGAATTCTATTTTAAGACGGAAAAACAAGTACAAAAAATTACATGTCGAGTAATAACCTATGTGATCTAGAAATGGAAATCTAAGTAATAGCAAAAACCTATGTCAATACCAGCGGCGTCTTAGTACTGCTTGTACTTGCTTACTTTCTGATTGCATTCCCAAACTATAGTACTTAAGGGTTTTTCTGTAAAAAAGAGTACTTACTGTGATCTTATTCTATTTTTCGTACTTCTAATGATTTCATTTAGTCAATTTATATTTATATTTTTACGGTTCATCATTCATGAGTAAAAAAAAGGATCATATATGTTTAATCATATTTACCACAAAAGTTGATGCCGTTTCCCCTAAAATAAAAGAAATTCACGCCGTTTAAAAAAGAAACCCAACTAACACATGCAGTCGCATACTTCATTAATTACGTATATTATACTATATGGACCACTGTATTTTTTAGGTCTCATTTTATTAGACCCTAGACTTTCAAATTCACAAGTTGTTCCTTATATTTTCTTCACAAGAGGCATCATGTCATTGGAAGCACATGTACAATTAAATGCAACCTACAATTGATCAAAAACAAAATTAAATGCAACACACACGTTACGCAAATTGTTTCAAATTTATTATTAACAAATTAAAAACAATTAAAATAAAGGAAATGTTAACTTGTGCCCATAAGCGGAGCAAAATGTAGAAATAGTGTATTGGAATGCGTGCATTAAATTTAATTTTTAATGTTTTAATGAATTGAATGCACAAAGTTTAAGAAAATATTTCTTTTTTTGAATTTCTTAACATGTGGCATAAGAACACAAGTTAACACTACCCTTAAAATAAAAGAGATTAAACTCATAAAGTAAGTACCAAAAAAAAAACTCATAAAGTAATATGGGAAATGCTAACCGGTGTCTCCGGACACTGGTTAATGATATGAAAAAGGAAATTATATAATAGTTAATGTATTGAAATTGTGTAATTAATTTATAATAAAGTCAAAAACAGTTTTCTTTTATGGTAATAACTCTCTTTTATGATATGCTTAACCCGTATCCCAGAGATACCGGTTAGCAGGACCCAAGTAATATTTATACATTGAATATTTTATATTCTAATAAGTAAGTTGTGAATATTGTAGTATTCATTATTTATTCTTGTTACGATGAACACTTTAATACAAGTGTAGATCATCAAATGAAGTATAGTACAGCATAAACAAAATGACTCAAGTACAGTTCACTATCTCAAATCGGTGGCTGTTTCAGATACTGTTATGCATGATTTTATTTTCCTATTATGTTTGTGGCAGAACCAGGACAACTATACTAACATGTTAAACAGTACATGCATTAATTAGGATTTGTCATTAATTTTTAGTAGCATGTTACCAACAAAATTAAATAAGTTTAATATTTGATTTAATTTTGTCATAAAACTTAGTTTCGTCTCCTTTATCCACCAAAGATGGATGGTTTAGTGCCAATTTTTGACCCTAAATCATCATTCTAAATCATTTTTCTTCTTTTCTTTTATTTAAATAAGTGATTTTCACATTTATTTTGTTTTCGCTTTAGTGATTTCGTCATCTTAGGTCGACGTTGTTTTGTTTACCGTCTTCGTGCGACGTTGTTTGACTTTCCCGTTTTTGTTCAGGTGTTTTCTGTTTTTGTCAAATCGGCTTCGATCAAGTGCAAATCTAATCAATGACTTTGATGTCGTCAGTGTTAACTGTAGATCCAGAGACATAACTATTCCGAAAACTTGCATACAATCATATTTGTAGACTTATGTACTTTGATGTTTTTATACTATTAATATGAATGTTGTGAGTTTGTTCGCAGATTCATCCCTTTTGTTTTTAGCGAATCTGTATTGTATTGTATTGATATACTCTATCAAATTGAATGAAGGAATATTGTTTATTTTTAGAAAAAAAATTAGAGTATCAAAGTATTTTCTTAATAAAATTGGCTCTATCTTATATTTCTCAATCTAGTGACAGTGTATACCTAGATAGTTGCTAACGTGCTTCATCCGTATAATAGTACTTGTATGTTATGGGGGAACACTACATCTCTTTAACCATTCTTCCATGTTGAACTTGTCAAAGACAACAACACATAGGTAATGATCAATTTAACAATATTATTATTTAGGTCTACAATCTTTTACTTGTGTTTGTGACAATAGGAAAGACAAGAGGCCACAAAGAGATATGAACAAAACACTATATGTGGCTTTTCTTGAACTTGAAATGCACCTAAAGGCAATGACATAGGATCTCTAAAAATGATTCCCTAAATGAAGGCCAATGGATTGAACAAATTGCATTACCCTTGGAAGTAAAGTCATTTATAGCACATGGAAAAGAGCCATATGGCCCTAGACCCAAGGCTTAATCCTGTTTTTCAGTTAATATGTGTATAAAGTTAGAGCAAAATGTGGTAAAAAAATTGAAGGATTGGCCACATGGAAGGGATATCAATTTCCAACTCCCAATGTGCATCTTGTAAGTGAATTATGAACTATATGATTTTAATTAGCTTCATAAAAACTGAACATGCCCGATAGAAACGGGTCTATTGTCAATTTCTTGCTTTAACTTTTCCTTGAGGCTGTGTTTTTGCTGTTAAATTACGGATGAAGTAAAGGCTAAAGATAAAAACTGCATTAATTATAATTACAGATATTATAAAATAAATTAGGATAAACTAAACTTTCATATCTTGAATTATACTTTTCATTCCTTCGATTTTAACTATGTCAAAACCTATAACAAACCTATAATACATTGAGAAGTAAATATACATTGTATATACTTTAATAGGGCTCATATGATATGGAATTGATCCAAATGTAAACAATTTGTTACCCATGGAGATGGAGAATGACTTTGAACAATCGTTTACAAATTTGTTTTACTTTCTACAACTTTCATTGTCACTTGTTATTAACTTTTCTGATTTATTGTAACCAAAAAAAACTTTTCTAAATTATAGTTTGAAGATAAAGAAAATAAAGTTTAAATCCTTTTCTTTTTATGTCTGATTTGGATTTTTATTTTTTTTTACCAAAAATCGTTAGTTTATAATTTATCATTCTTTTTTTTTTGGTACATTATCATTTATTATTCTATAGTCGATAGAAATGGTTCAAAACTATATCTTAATTATATTATGAATAGAAAATAAAGAAAAATACGTATAAGCCTTTTTTTTGTTGTTAAGATGTATATGATTTTCTTTTTTATATTAAATGGATTTAAGTGTTGTAATTACATATTCATTTTTTTTTGAAGTAAACAGAAAAGGCTTAAGTTTTTCGTCAAAAAAACTTAAATTTTAACATAAAATATAAAATAATGTTAGCAACACTCATTTTAACATATTTTTTTAACATTCGTTCTTTTATTATATAAAATAAATATGGACCTCATCACTTTATATGAGACCCGTTTCTAAAGTGGTGTGACTCACATTTATTTTACTCAATAAAAGAGTGAATGCTAAAAAAAATGTGTTAAAATGATCGAGAGTGCGGCTAGTATTACTATATTGTATATGAGGTGTATTAAAGTATCTTCCAAAATTAAAAGGGGGTGTAATTTTTTTTGTTTTGTTTTGACAAGGGTAAGAAAATATTTAAATTAAACGATAAATATAAAGGGCTTTCAAACTCAATTATAAGAGCAAAACAAAAGAGAGCAAATAAAGATGAGGGGCCTGATAAAAACCACTATTTTCTACCAATACAATTTTTCAAATGGACCTACCAATACATTTGTTCGAATTTACACACCATCAAATTAATATGCCAAATAGTGAGACGACTTGGACCGTACCAAATACTATTTTCACTCTTTTAATGCAGGTTGGTCTAATTATAGTGAGTTAATATATTTTTTTTTATAAATATGTGAATTCAACTTTCATTGTTGACTCTCAAATTTTTTTTTTCATTGTTGACATAAAGTGATAAATAGTCTGCAAGTACTTCTTTTGATACTCTCCGATCCATAGTTTTAAAAACCGGACCGGTCATCGATTTGGTATGGGTAGTGGGTCACTGAGTCATTGGTCGAACCACTGGGTCACCGGTCGAACCGCATGAAAGAATCGGATGACTCGGTCGTACCACCCGGTCTCCATAGAGTTTTTTTCTTTGTATTAAATAAGATGACTCGGTCTATAAAGACAACATAATACTAATAAATGTTAAAAAAATAGATAAATTAAGACGATTTCTCGGATTTATTCTTTAAATTTAAGTTCATCAACTATTTTTTTGAAGAAGCTAAAATGGTGTATAATATTAAACCAAAGTGTCTTTCCTAGCACAAGATGTACAAAGGAAAGACAAAACAAAGTTGCGAACAATATTTACAAGGTGAGCAAGTACAAGAAACTAGTAAGTAATTAGCCAATACCCAACATAGTAAACGGACTAAGCCACCAACCATGATAATTGAAGGGAAGTGTGACATATTTCGCCTTCAACCACCTAAAGGTAAGAGACTTAATCTTATCTACCACCTGAGTTACTGTGCTTTGTTTATCATTGAACAATCTGTTGTTTCTTTCTTTCCAAATTTCCCATACCATTGCAAACCAGATGACCTGTGTAATCGAACGGTGCTTGTGACCAATACCGCCACTGACACTAAATTGAGTAAAATGAGCCAGCACCTGTGAAGGTACGACCGCAGAAACACCAAGCCACCTGTATATAAGATGCCAAACAGAACCAAAAGTAGTACAATGTAAGAATAAGTGCTGAGAGGATTCAACCAAGTCACACCCCGCCGCACAGAAAATAGAATCCCTATCGAGGACACCGCGGTGAAGCAGATTTTCTTTTGTTGCCTCGAAATAACCGCCAAACAAACAGAACCACCTTCAGAGGAACATCCTTGTGCCAAAGATCAACAACTGGCACCAGATTAACTAAAGGAGGAGAAAAAGTGATGATCCGATAAGCACTACGAACAGAGTAAGTTCGACTTGTTTCCAAAGTCCATAACCAACTGTCAGCCTTGTCGACCTGCAAAATAACATTGTGTAACAGTAACAACATTTCCCCCACCATTTGTTCCTCCCACACAAACAACCTCCACCTCCATCTCCACGCCCCACCATCAACCCCCCATCCCAAATGACTCATATGGAAAACAGATGACTCCTTAAACAATGATAAGTCATATAACCGACTAAATCGAGCTCTAAGCGACACCCCACCAATCCAGACATCCAACCAAAAAAACGTATGTTTCCCATTACCAAGAGAACGACAAACATTATCAGTAAGCTCATCCACTATGACATCATTGTTTTGATCAAACACATACTTTGTTTAAGAAAAATATATATATATATTATGAGTATAGAAAATTAAAAACACTTTGAAAAAAATAATAATAGAAACACTTACTTTTAAAATATATTATTAAGATTATAAAAAAAAGAAAAAAAGAGAGAGATAACGAAATACAATTTAAAATGTCAATTGAATGGTTTGTAGCATTTGGTAGTTTTAATATATATAATCAATAACAACAACCAAATTAGCAAAACCAAGTTATGCATACTGCCTTTGACTGTCTGTACACCAGTTCGATCCATGCTGGGTGCAGATTTCATTTTTTTAATTAAAAAAGCTATAACCCGGTTGGTTCAGAAAACCGCTGGTTCGTCGGTTTTAAACGAGCTTACCTGGTTCACGCCGGTTCATACCGATTTGAAAGCATGACTGATCCAAACATGAACCGAACCGGCCACCCCACTGGTTCACGGTCGGACCGGTTAAACCGACCGGTCCGATCCGATTTTCAAAACTATGCTCCGATCCTTGAGACTTACGCTGACCTTGATAAGCTTTAAACCAAACTCACATTATTCAACAAAACTTTTATTTACCAAAACAAACTACTTTCAGGCAACCACCTTTGCTCTATCACAATCACACTATCGTTCAGTCACCTTATCTAAAAAAATACAACCATTTTTTAGTTACCAAATAGAAAATAAATAAATATCGCGTTTCATAATTATTGTCACATTTGCAAAAAAAAAAGTCTTTTTTTTTACCAAAGTTCAATACAAGAAGGATAAGAATGAAAAATACGGTGACTAACTCAAGAACACGCCGCCCTAGCTAAAGTACGAGCAATCATGTTCGTTTGTCTCCTAACAAACTTCACATCGAAGTTGGAATGTAAAGATAACTGATAAATAATACTTGAATGTTCAAAAGGTCATGCATAGCAATGTCATGTCTCCTAGGTTCATGAATGTTGTATTCAGGAGGATTGGTTTTGCCATCCAAAAAGGTCTAGCAGCTTATGGCCCGCTTGCCTTCTATTCAAGTGTAAATAATGGTTTATATATATTTGATAAGTAAAAAAGGAAAAAAAAAATACTTGAAACTATAACATAGAATTTTGAATCACCATGACCCGGAGACGATAGAGCTTGCATAGAGTAGATGAGTCAGACTCGAAGACAACTTGGTTCCATCTATTGCCAATAGCAAAGTGAAGGGCCTCAGGTAAGGCTACTGCCTCCCCCTCCAATAGTGTCATATTAGTCCGTTTGCGATTTCGTTTGAGCCCGAATAAATTGTCCGTGGGAGTCTCTAGCACAACACACAAAAGATGTAATATGGTTATAGTCATGAAACGCGGCGTCCACATTACACTTCAACCACGTCTCGTTCGATTTCTCCCAAATGTAGTTATTACTTGACACTCTGTTATAAAATAAGTCATTTTCGGTGTTCAGTGTAACATTAATACTATGTAAATCATTTCAAAATTATTATTTTCAACTTTGTGCTTATAAGATAACGAGAATCAACCAATAGTTAATTTGATAAATTTGTTTTTTTTCTTTCATTTATATGTAAAATGACCAACTATGATAATTTTTGTAGGACAAAAGAAGTTAGTATTTTATATGTATGATGTCAGAGCGGAAAATGTGGTTATGATAACCTTGGATCGTTAATATAATATATATTGTGACCACCAATACTATTGTAGATATATACAGAAGGGATGTATATATAGTATGCATATATGCACTAAATATTTTAGGGTTTCAAATATGGTGGAATTAATGTACGTGTGAGTGATGGTGGTCCATAGCTTGCATAAAATTCTACAGCTAAGCCTATTAAGTAGGCACTGTGGTTGGTGGTCTGGTGGAAGAGCCCCACCCCTACCCGATTTAATGTTAATTTGTCCTTTTCCTATTGGTTTGTTTCTTATAAAAAATGCACTGACAAATTCCAAAGTGCAAAATATAGGATGGAGCAAACAGCTCCTGCATGATCTTGATCTTGATCTAGCTAGCAAATTGCAAAAAATCCAGAAAGGAAAGGGAAAAATAGATTCATATATTTTGATGTATGTGGACCCCTACTTTGACCTTGTTTAAGTGGTTGCATTAGAAGAATGTGTTCATCACTTCTTCAAAACTTCATATTAAAAAAGGTGGCATGCATGATCAAAGCCGTCCACTAGAACCATTTCAAGGGCTATATATAATGGGGTCTTAAATTTTTTATGTCGTTAAAATAACACGTTAAAATACAATTATTAAGGAATATTTTATTTTGTTTTGTTTAATTATTTGAAATTAAAAAATAAAAAATTTATTTATTTATTTATTTATTGTTTCTCATATGTTCCTTCCACTAAAACTAATCTTAATCGGAATGTGTTAGACACCAAATTGATACCTCTTTCATCTGTCATTTTAACTTAATTTACCATGTTATAACAGTTTATCCATTTCCCCTAAAACCTAACTCCTATTAGTGTTAGAGACAATTAATTTTAACTGAGTTAACGTCCAACTTGGTTATCTTTTCGTACCATCTTATCAATAATTTGTTAGTCTCCAAACTATCGATATTCGAAAATAATATCTAAAATTGGAAAATGTTAATAGGGTTCATCCCTATGTTGGTATTTACATTAGCTATAAGGAGATTAAGTTAATAATATTGAAGATTAAGAAAGTAAACAATATTAGGAGTTCATTTAATGAAAAATCAAGACAAAACAAAAAATTAAGTTAATACGAAAATATTGATAATATAGAAATCAAAGTTAATACGAAAATTTCAGAGATTAAGTTAGATATTTATTTGATTTTAATTCATTTGTAAATAAAGAAAAAATGAAGGGTTATTTATTTGCGCTTTGGTCCCTTATATTCGTGTGAGTTTTAATTTTAGTCCCTTTATTTCTTTTTAGATTATGTCTCTAGACCTTAAAATTCTCATTGTTTTAGTTTATGTTCCATGCCACATCATATTTTGGTGCCCGTGGTGCAAAGTTGCCACACCATCATCGAATGAATGATTTCTATGTGGCACTGAGTTGTAGTGTCCAATCTTCCTCTCTCTAATATGAATATGTAATTCATGAAATCTTAATCTCAACTAATTGTGACTAAAACCTATATATTTCACTACTACTTCTGAAGACAAATACCATGGACCATATTTTCATGAGTAAATATTCATCATTAAGATAAAAGAAAACAAGTTAGAGATTTTTTTTTGTCATGTAGTTTAATGGTTAGAAATTCATCTTTTTAAGGCGAGTAAGTGGACAGTCCATGGTTCGAACTCCAACTCATGCATATATTATACAATATTCATATTAACTGATCTAAGCTCATGAGAAACTTAGTGATTATTTATATAGCTAAAAAGAGAAGAAAATTGGACAAGAAAATGAAAAAGAGATTAAAACCAAAATTCATCCAAATATTAGAGACTAAACAAAGTTCAATACACTAAAACCAAAATTCATCCAAAACAAAATAATCAAGAAATAATGAAGCCGCCACCTAACAATTTTAATTTAAGCACAATAAAATAATCATTTGTAAAAAAAAAGAAGTTATTTTAATTCAAGTGACGTTCCTTCAAAAAAGAAAAATTCTAGTGACATGTAAATGCGTCATGGCCTTTGCCAAGTGTCACGCGTGCCCATAAACACCAATGTCACAAGCAGTACCAAAAATATTATTTTAACAATGCATTTGGGGCTTAAACATTTGATTAATTTAATGTATAAAATGCAGTGATAAGCGAGTATGAAGGGTTGGCATTAATTTTTAAGAGCCCTATAAGGTATTGTTTAATTAATGTATTATTTGTATATGACCATATGGTACATTAATTTTCATGTAAGAATAATTTAGAGGCCTGCTTCACATGGTAGGGTGATGGTGATTCAGACAAAAACCTTGTTAGAGTAATGCTGAGAGAATCCCAGTTTAATTTTGTTCGTTTGTGGGAAGTGTGATTGGTCTGTCATGCTTGGAACGTGAGGCAAGTTTTTGTCTGAACTCAATCCATAATTTTGATTTTACAAGATACCACTAGTGTACTTATGCTTAGCTAGCTCGGGTTTTGTGGGATATGTATTAGTATATAGTATAGTATTGATCCCTAAGTATCTTATTAAATTGGTTCCTTGCAAGAGTTGGCGAGCAATTCAACAAATATTTTGAAATGGTTAAAACTATATGAATGCTTATTATCCAAGTGAATGAGCAAGATGTATATAGGTTAATATATTTTAGTTTGTTAGTTATATTAAGGGTGTAGTGAGGACGTGAGGGCTGCACAAGAGTCTCATTGGTTGAGTTTGACCAAAACCGAGACCCTAACCATGTAGAGAAACCTGATTTTGGGTCTGGTGGGAGAATCACCACTATGACTCATCGTATTTTTTCAAACTATATAAATTTTTAGGTTGGATTGGATTTAGCATGTGGTGGGTCATCAACGTTTTCTTTAATTTGTTTGTAAACGATGAGTCCTCGTATTTTTTTTCTTCATAAAAGCAACTCAATCTTAATTTTTCCTAAAATATGGTGTTTACACCTATTTTCACTATTTAATAGCATAAATATATAAACACACAACAATAAATGAGGATATGAATGAGATACGAAGAATACTTTTTGTAAAAAACAATAGTAGGATACATTTATGTTAGATAATCACGGGGAATCTCACTGAGTTGTACATCACATTAGACAAAAATTCTAAAATACTTGTTTAGTTTGAGCGTCATCGCATATGCGAGCGACACCTATTGCATATGCGAGAAAACACATTGTTTCATTTAGGAGTTCTACTCACATATGTGAGCTAAGGTGTGAGTCAAGGAAAATTAGGTTTTTTTTCCCATACCTCATCGCATGCGCCAAGGATTACGGTCGCACATGCGACATTATATCCAAAACCAAATTTGTTCTATTCTTACTTCTCTCGCATATGCAAGATAGTTCCCTCGTCTATGCGAGGAACTATAGACCTGGAATTTCCCCATTCCTATTTTCGCTGACACATTCGAGCTATCCTACCTATATATGCGAGAAACATCAAAAACAATTTTTCGCCAAAACGGGTAAATCAAACTTAGTCTAATCCCTTTGTCGCTGATTCCCAAGGTAATAAGGGCCCATTTGTTTTAGATTTAAAAATAGTAGAAGTTATTTCAAACTCATTTGATTTAAGTAAAAGAAAAGATTTTGACATTCACTAACTTAAATATTTGAAATAGCTTTTTTTTTTAGAGACTTTTTCAAAATTTTAGTATCCAAAAAAATAAATAACAAAATGATGAAATATTTAGAATGACATTTTAAAATAAGCTATTTAAAAAAAAAAATATTTGAAGCTTTCTTTAAAAATTTCTTTGTTAAAAAAATTATAACAAAAACATATTACATTACAAAACTCTTAAGTGCAGTAATTATACAAAGACCATTTAAAGCGCTTAGACTTGTGGTCTTTGTATTTACATCAACTTTTCACCATATAAAATTCTTGTAATTTGTCTTGATATTTCAATAAAATTCTTTGTTTTTATTTTTAGTATTCTTTTATTTTATTAGGACGTTCATCTTTATGATGAGTGAGTAGTCTCTCTTATGTCTTGGATCATAAAAAGTAGTTATATGATAAATTTCCACAATCCCTTTCTTTCTTTTGTTGTGGTAATTCAAAATCATAATCTAACTTTAACACTTTTCCAAACAGATTATGGTATGATTGTTAGAACTTGAATAATCAAGAGATTTATATGAGAACAACGAGATCATAAGATCATTAGTTGTAATCATTCAAAACTAATGTTATCAACGAAGTAAGGAAAGTTGAAGTTGATAGCAACTGGATTGAATGATTGTGACAAATACACCAAATTCAAACACGAGTAATCATAGAAAATGCCCCGACAACTAACAATCTTAAAATTGTTAGTTGAGTTAGGTCTCACATGTAAATGAGAATATTTCTAATATTATATTTTTTAACCTAATCCTATAATTAAAATGATCATTAATTTAGAAATAAAATAGAGAATTGGAAACATTCAAAATTTTATTTATTTATTTCTAATAAAAAAAAATAGGGATTAGCATTTACCATTTAGAGTAAAAAGTGATTCATTACCCCCCAATAAATTTTATTTTCAACAACAATGTCTTACCTTTACATTAGCTGCTCGATCAAGTTAAGTTACTCTCTTTTAATTGGCTCAGGGCTAAAACGATTAATTTCGCCTACACTTACCATGAGTGGTGGCGACATCCATTATTGTGTATGGGTATCTCTTATGTAATTTTTTGATTTTGTGCGGCAGCCTTCACTTGTTTTTGCTTCGCTGATTTCGTAAAAACTCTTGCTGGCCTCCTTTAGCACACCTTGTGCATGGGGGGAGGGGTGTCAAGTGAAGATCCAAAAAACGTTTATTCTTTGGCTCGATTGAGAGGTTTTCACGTAAATATTAGAAATATTGTGTGTTTAATTTTAGCGATAATATTTTATTGATCGGGTATCCAACACAAAATGACTACTTTTTGGTTGTATTTAACATTAAAATACACATAAATAAATAGATATCGTACGTATTTATCATAAAAAATTAATAGAAGATTTATCATTTCCCATAATTTATAAGACAACAATCACAAATGTTGTCTCCTCATGATTATCACAAGGACTCGATTACCCAACTTGATTTGAAGCCTAATCGACTAGTTTAAGAGCTTGGGTGATGAACAGTTGGAAACATAGTTGGCAAATAGTGTCTCTTTTGGAGCATACTATATGATATGAAAATCGAAATTCGTAGTGACAAAAGGCCCTTAAGAAGAGTGAAATATTGAAGAGGGGTATTAGTTATCTTACCTATATATACCTGAGAAATGTTAGGGTCACACCTTCTAACTCTCATGTTCCGTTTTAGCCGCCGCTGAAACATTTCTACATGGACATCATTTAGCCGTCTTCAATCCGTTTTAGAGATAGGAATTCCATTTCTTATGACATAAAACTGGGTTCCATCTTTAATTTTCGTTGGATTCGATTTTTGTTAAAGATTGCAGAAGATTTTTCCATTAATATAATGATGTATAACATCATCTACAATTGAAAAA
>Ga0315913_1002241_pt1 | contig 22473 bp, 9 predicted proteins | sample MpolsnodulesMG_FD_207736 | JGI IMG/M metagenome (GOLD analysis project Ga0315913, IMG submission 207736) | Medicago polymorpha root nodule microbial communities from Los Angeles, California, United States - small nodules | ecosystem: Host-associated > Plants > Roots > Nodule | place: USA... | reverse complement strand
CTTCAACGAACTCCCAGATCGTTTGTCGTCGTAAGGATCGTGGTGGTTTTGGTTGTTCGCGCTGGTGGTCGTGTAGATTCAATTTTTGCTTGATTTGGTGGCAGACCCCCTCATGGGTCACTGTGTGTCCGTAATTTTAGGGTTTTTCGATGTTGTTTTCTGTTGTGGGATGGTGTTGTGGTGGTGCTTTAGTTGAGGTGGAGGTGGTAGCTTTGAGTGGGGGTTCGGTTGTGGTTTTTTGGATTCGAAATTGGTATCAGAACGGTTGGCGGACGGGAGCTACATATGGGGGTGGTTGGTGTTATTTAGGTGAGGAGGCATGTGTTTGTTGGGGTGATTTCTTTTGGAGGCAGCCTCTGTTACATGGGTCCATGGTCGTCGTCGCTAGCTCATGTTCGCATTTTTGGGTTGTTTAGGGTGTTTGGAGGGTGTGTGTCCATTGCGATGAGCCTTTTCCTTTTGATTTGCTTGTTGTTTGCACCAACCGCATATCATGTCTATCGTCTTACATATTGTGTGCTAGTGTCTGGTGGGCCGGTTATTTTTGCTTCGAGATCGGGAGTTGGTGTCTAGCTGCAATTCTGTTTGACTTGATATGGTGTTCTCTGGTTTACCGGGGGCGAGGGGTGCCCTACTGATTTGGTTCTAAAGTCTGGTGGGCCGATCACTTTTGATTCGAGATCGGGAGTCAACTCTTTGACTTAAGTTGGTTTTTGGGTTTTGTTTTGTGCTCTTTCGATGGATCGGAGGTCGAGAGGTTGTGGATGCTGCATGTTCATTCGGTTAGGAGCTTTTCGAATGAGGCTCAGCTTGATTGTTGAAGTCTGAGAGTTTTATTTTAAGGGGTGTTCTTTGGGGGTGAGTAGTGACGATGTGTGGTTTTGAATACTGTGTTTGCAGTGTTTTGTTTCTTGTTTATGTTAAGGTGTCCGTGTGGTGAAGTGTTTTGGTGGGTTTATCTTTAGGGGCTTTGTTTGGTGGTTATGGTGTACCGTCTATATGCGGCACCATTTGTATCTTGTTTCGTCCATACCTTGCGTCTTGCGGGATTGACGTTTAATAATATTTGCAGATTAAAAAAAATATGAGACCGAAAGAATAGTTTATGATTTGTAACTTCGTCAAACTCATCATCAGATGAACATTAACAATATTACAAAATTGATGCATAATAAAAAGATAACTCCTTTTGGGGTATCACTTCGTGCCATTGTACAATGTATCACTTTTAATTTCTTGTTAAATAATCGAAAAACCCCTCGAGTGGTAATGAGAATATCTTCAAGTGGTAGTTAGGTAAAGAAAGTCGAGGTTTTATAATCAGCCAGCCAATATATGATTCTTTGCATAAAAATCCAATGTAACGTGCGGATTACTTTACCACCTACCATTAGTTCTTAAATACTACGTTCCAGCCATAAAGCACACAAGTTTTCTTTAAATACAAAGCTAAGTTCATCAATGCACATTTGATTTCTTTCGGGTAAATAATGCTTACCATTATTGACCTATTTGATTAAAAGGGCAGTAATAAATAGAAACAAAAAGATGTTCACTAAAATGGAAAATATTTATACACTAGAACGTTTAAATGAGATGATTCAAACTCTTTCACTTTAATCAAAGGTTTTGAATTTGAACTCAATCATGAAAATGAAGCAACGTTAAGTAACTTGAGGCAAATATTTTTCCATTTATTGTAATTCTACTTGACTCGAAATATTAGTCTATGCAATTATACATAGCGGATATATCAAGTACAAAGTTAAGTTCATCAAAGCATATTTGATTTCTCTCGAGAAAATAATGCATGCCATTATTGACCAATTTGATTAAAAGGGCAAGAACAAATAGAAACAAAAACATGTTCACTAAAATAGAAAGTATCTCTCTACCCTATAACGCTTAAATGAGATGATTAAATGTCTTCCACTTTAACTAGAGTTTTTGAATTCGAACTCACTCATGAAAATGCATCAACGTCAAATAACTTGACGCAGAGATTTTCAAGAGATTAGTCTATACAATTGTACATAGCGGGATACAAGTTGAGGAAAAAGAAGAAGTGAAGTATCTCCAATTTTACTCATTTAACAAGCAACTTGTATCAGAATTCTATTACGATGGGCCAGGATCTTTTGTTGGACACGGCCCACATTGCTCAACCTAAGTAGCTTTTTCTTGAACAAGATAGATTCCACATTCTCTTTCCCGCCTTAATGGTATGCAACAGAACAAATAAGCAGTGCAAATTAAGTAGTTGTTTCTTTTGATTATTACATCCATATCAACAACTCTTATAAATTGCTTTGGATTGTATGCTACTTTGCTTAAAAGAAGAATACGATAGATGGAAAAGGAGAAGGACCTACAAGAAGGTAGTGGAGGATAGTGGCTATGCAAAATGAACAACATAAATAAAAATTAATCCTTCGTTTTTAAGGAAAACAATCTTGATAATTCAAAGATTGGTCTAAAGGTAAAGGAAAATAAAGTCAATAATTATCCAGGTCACATTCGGAAAGAAAACTATTATATAGAGACTAATAAGTTATTTCTTAAAAAATTGCAATAGGATTAATGAAGAATCAAATTCTAAAATTGCTATTTGGTTATACTGTGGAATTTTTTGCTTCCAATTGGAATTATTTTATCTCAGTTTTTAAAAAGGTGCAATTGAAATAATAATAAAAATTATTAGCAAAAGTAGCATTTTTAGAATTCGATTCTTAATTTCAGGTGCAATATTTTAATAATTGTGTGCATTATCACCTTTAATTAAATTATTACCAATTGAACCATTTGTAAGTATCCACAAAAACAACAACACTCAAGAAAAATCCGTTGAAAAAAAAACTAGTCACTTTTTATTTTAGGTACATCTTTAAGTTGACCTAATTTGAACACAACATCTCTTACCTGGGAAGTTTGAAATCTTAAAGGTTTTACACTTTTAATACGACTTTCTCAACACACATATTATAAAAAAAAATTCTACTATCTCATTACCCGTGATAATAATAAATACATATAGATTAGTTAAAAAAATAAAAATTTGGGGCCTAAAGTAAAGATTTTACTGACATAATGGTTGAGACAACCCTCACGAGAAATGTCAAGGATAAAAAAAGTATAATTACAAAATAGTTTCAAAGCAAAAAATTGCACTCATATATTCAATCAACCAATAAAACAACTACCAAAGACTCAAAACACTGAAGAGGATTTGTTCATCAATGATGTAACTCAATCTTGAAACCCTTAACATTAGTTTTAAGACACTACCAATCTTTTGTTGGAAGATCTTAGCATTCCGCACTTTCTAAATTATCCATTCAAATCAAATCACATGTAAGTTTTTCTCGATATACAATTTACAATTCAAACAAAAACAACAAAAAGCTTGGACAAGTTCCAAAAACTTTATTTGGCATAGTCAAAAACCAAATACTCCTAATTCGACATAATAAGTCAATTCATTTAATCTATTGTTGAGATTATGTAGTTAACTTATGTTTTTTTTTTTAAGTCGGGTATCCTCCATGCGTTTAACTATGGAGACTAATTCTTCAAGCCTTGTGAGACCCAAATGGACGACAACCTCTCCCTACGAGTTTTAACGCGGCTGCATGTTCAAGACTGAATTCGAACTCAAGATCTTAGTTATGGTTAAGCTAGAAAAGACTCGTGTCATCTAATCTAAAAGTTTTGAGTCACTTAGTTTAAAAATAGTAGAATATAAGACAATTTTATTAGGTAAAATATTTACATTTTTAAAAGTCTAAGGTGATGGCCTTAGCCGGCCCTGTCCTTCTTCTATCATTTTTCTTATTTTGTCGGATTCATAGTCATTTCTATTCAATGAATTAATCATATGGTGGAGTTTAAATCACACCATCATTGGATCGTTCGTGGTTCCTCACCTACACTACCGATTATGTTATTTTCTTCTGCATGTGAGATCAGACGAGTATACTACGTACTTCTGTCTACTACTAATTTTATACTGATGATATTTATACACGTCAAATATTAAATTCTCCCATGACCTCACCAGTGATCGGTATAATGATGGATCAACTTGTTATAATAATGATTCTATAATATATATTGTTATTAATTGACTCAAAAATATTATATTGTTATTCATTGACAGGAATTGCTACATAAGTGGATCAGCACTTAGTCGCATGTACACATTAGCATAAATATTATATATAATTTCATGAAAATATATATCATTTATCCTTCAATTATTCATTCTGCTGCAATCGAATAATTTTAATTAAGGATATAATTATAGAAAATGCATGTATTCGAGTATAACTTGTATAAGGATAAAATTAATGAATAACTTATCCTTCAATTATTGATTCTGTTGAAATCGAATAATTTTTATTTTCTTTTTTCGTTTTTATCAGAAAAAATGTGATTTGAAAAATATAGCACATGCATGGTGAATTGGTGATTGACAACGCATTGTTTGGGTTGCAAACTTTTGTCGTGTGATGACTAGCTACCATCAGTTCTTGTTTGAGTTCAGTTTGGTGTTGAAATACTTTCAGCTTAACAAGATAAGTGCTTCATTGAGTATTGACATTGACAACCAGGCCCCTTCTTATTTTTTATATTTTTTTGTCAAGTAGCATAGTGACTAGAGTTCACACAATTTAATTGTAGGGAAGTGGGGTGTCCGGGGTTCGAACCACGGCCCCCGCATATAATATGCAATATCTCTGCCAACTGAGTCAAGCTCATGGGGATGACCCCTTCTTAATTTGTTTTTATATATATTTTATCACATTTCCTTTTCAATTTTCGAATTTTCAAACACGTTATTACGACTTTAATGTCTTTATTATAGTGGAAAAAAAAAAGAACAAAAATTGGGGGAAATTAATTCTTGTAAATGATTATCGATAGTCATCCACCTTTGACTCCTTATTTCATAATTGATATTGCTCTTCATGTTTTATTATATATATAGCACATAGTTGATTCTTTTTTTTTTTTTTTTATAATAAACTTTATTTTATGAACTTTTTTTCAACTTTGTGAACTTATCAAACATATCCATCTTTGTATAGAGCAAGCTTGTAGTTTTTAGGAAAAAGATAAAAGTGACATTTACACTTGTGACTTGAAGTTGAGATATGTGTAATTATATAATTGTGCCAAGCGTCATGGTCCTTTTAATTTTAATTATTTTTGGTTTGAGACCTATACATATCTAAGTAAGCAAAAAAAAAGACCTATACGTATCTATGCATGAGATGCATGCTCTACTATCTCCATCTAATTACGTCTCAATCAAGACAGTTGTCTCTAATTTCTTTGCGATTAAAAGAACAAAATAATCACTGGAATTATGGTTGTTATTGTTATCTAGACTTACTAATGTATTTAGACTAATGCGGTTTTGTACGCAACTTCATTCTTTTGCTAATAGCTCCGGAGACAATATTGAATTGATATTGATTAATTTCCTAAATGAAGTAATAATACTGCAACAGCTAATTAATTCTAAATGATGAAAAAAGTATATAAAGAAAATAGAGTTTAATATGGAGTGATGTTATTTTTGGTGGAAAACAAAGGGCAAGCCGCAAGCCCCAAAAGAAAAGGAAAAACTACAATCTCCTCCTAGGAAAGAAACACATCTCAAATCTGGGCAAACAAGGCATTAGGAAAAAACTCGACAAACATAAAAATGCAAACTACATCAATCAAGCCATATTAGAGGTGGCAAAAATACCCATACCCATTGATACCTGCGGGTAAAATCTGTCACGGGTAGTTAAACGGGTATCCACATGTAAAATAAACGGCTAATTGACTACCCATTAATATATGGATACAGATACGGATTTGATTGTACCTATACCCATGGGTAGCCATCCACGATAATAAATTAAGTAAATTACTAAAATATTCTTATATATATATCCTATTACTTAAATTGTTACCTTATTAAATTTGGGAAGTCAAATGAAGGTATTGAAGTTTGGAATGCTTATAAAATTTAGATGTTTTTATGCTTTTATTTTACTTCAAGAATTTGTATGGATTATGTAAAAATCATGAATTTTCTATGGATTATATATGATTTATGAAATTTTGAATGGATTATGTATGAATGTTTAAAAGTTGAAGTTTTTTGGTAATTAAAAAAAGTTATTTTTTGTAAAAAAAAACATTTTAAAAAATCCATGGGTACACATGAATACCCATGGATAACTCAATACCCACGTATACCCACATAGTGGGTACCCACAAAGGTACGGGGCGGGTATGAGTATTATATTTATCCAACAGGGCGGGGACGGGTATCATACTATCCGCACCCATGGACATCCCTAAGCCAGATAGACCAAATTTTGCAAAACATATATGCAACTTGATTATATTTTGTTTTGTGCCTTTAAAAATTGATTTTGAATTATTGATTCAAAAGCTTCACAATCTAGCTCAAGTTATAATCAATTATAAAAACAAAAACAATTCTAATTTAGAGCAACAAATATATCAAAATTAATTTTGCACTTTTAAAATTATATATATATTTTATTTTTTTTTGGTACACACTTTTAAAATTAATTTTGTCTCTTCTAAAAGTAGAATCAAACATACACCTAAACTTCATAGGAAAATACCACACACTTACTCCCTAATTTGTTAGACCATAGCATAACTAGACTGATTAATCGTTAACACCACACTCAATCAAAATTAAATTGAATTGTGTACTAAAATTAGATTCAATCAAACTTTCATAAAACCTCTTCTAACAATAAGTTGAACACCTCGATGAGTTGCCAAAATTTTCGCCATTACACGCTTCAATCACCAATACCATGGTCCATGGCGGATCAAAGCACCCTACAGAACATAGGAATTAACTCAAGAGTTGTTACAAATCAACTACAAATGAGTTTCACACATCCAAGACGGGAGAGTTTACACTTCGACATATTCAATAGACTAGGATATTGAGACATGTTTGAGTGTCTTCAAATCATTTTTCTATGTGCATGTAATATTTTTTACTTGGATCATCCCCTTTCCCTCGTTCTCTCCTTCTCTCCAATTTGTGTGTCTCTCTTTCTCTTGATTTTCTTTTGATCTTTTTTTTTTAATTTCATTTTAGAGAGATAAATAAAACTTGGTGAAGGAGGGAGAATGAGAGAACTAGGGAAAAGAAATGATCTAAACTCTAATATTTGTGATCTCCATTGATGTGTTTGTATATGTGTTTTTATCATTATGTCTCATTATAAAAAATATGTGTGTTATTTGAATAATCATTTATGTGATAACTTTTGACACACCCATATATTTATTTATTTCACACCACAAAAAAAAACCATAAATCTATTAGAATATCTTTATATTTTGTAACAAAAAAAAAGAATATCTTTATATTTAGTATAATCATAATTGTATACTATAGCCTCCAAATATAGTCATAATTGTATATTTTTTTCTTTGAAGGATAGTCATAATTGTATATAATTATTGACTTAATTGTAAATGAATACCTTGATTTTCATTGATATGATTTTGCCATAATATACAAGTAAGTCAATGTCTATATTTGGATGCTAATAATATACAACTATGACTATACTAAATGTAAAGATATTCTAATATATGCTTTTCTTAGATGAAGTGGTAATCCACTTAAAATTAAACTTACACATAACATCGAGGTCTCGAGTTCGAATATGGATCACGACATCCGGCCTTACAATTTTGACATTTGTCAGTTGAACTATGACTTTTAGACAAAATATTCTAATAATATTTACAAAAAAATAAATAGATATCGATACATAAATCAAAGCAATCGAAAGAGAAAATAAAAACATAATTTAAATATAAGAGAAAAAATTGTCATAAAATATAGTTATACAAATATAATTTCATATATCAAAATACTAGCTTTGAAGAATTTTTTTATTTCAATAATTTTGGTGAATTCTTTGATAACCATATGGAAAAGTGGGCAACACATCTTAAATGATCTTTTTATTTAAATTAACCTTAATTTGATCAATGAAATTGATCTTTCCTGAAGTCAGTGAGACAGAAATGTCCAAAAGACTTAATTTTATACATAAATTTCAATTTAGACATGTGACATGACTTCTTGAGTCAAAATAATATTAATCTCGAGAATTTTGAATGTAAAGGATCAAGATCAGATCCAACCCACATCATACCACATGCCACAGTTAAAAGAAATCCATACAATACAAAGTTTCCATGTTTCTGACTGCAAGCATAATTTACTAACATAAATAAATCATTAAAAAAATAAAAAATGTGAAAAATAAAAAAGTAGCTCTATTTTCACATTCTTCACTCTCTCTCTCTCTCTCTCTCTCTCTCTCTCTCAGTCACAGACACGCTAAAACAAAACATTATAAAAAGGTTTAGTTCAGACAACTTTTTCTGCACTCTTGGTCCTTTTCCTTCAACAGAGACCTAAGGATCGAAACCCAAGAAAATGGGTTTTCTGTTACCGACTCTGTTTTTATTTCTTCTGTTTTCTTCACACCAAACAAAAGCTCTTGAATTTAACTCCAATACAACAACAACAACTACCATTTCCAGTACTAGTAATGAGAGAAAACTTGCAGGAAGATGTAACTGGTTTCGTGGCAAATGGGTCTATGACCCTTCGTATCCTCTCTATGATCCTTCTTCTTGCCCCTTCATAGATCCACAATTCAATTGTCAAAAGTATGGCAGACCTGATACTCAGTATCAGAAATATAGATGGCAACCTTTCACATGTTCTATACCAAGGTATATCTACTTCTTCATTTCTATCATAGCTTCTCTTAGATTCAGTGTACGTTTGGTATCGGGACGAGTTTCCCAGAATTAAGGTGAGTCAGAGTAGGTCACCTTGATTCTGATAGATTCACTCTGATACCAAACATTATACTAGCTAGTTATATTGTATAACTAATTTTTATGTTTTAATTGCTATAAATGTAAGTTAGAAGTCTCACGAGATGAAAATGTGTTTGGTATTTTTTTTAGGTTCAATGCATTGGATTTTCTAGCAAAGTATAGGGGGAAGAAGATTATGTTTGTTGGTGATTCTTTGAGCTTAAACCAGTTCAATTCGCTAGCATGTATGATTCATTCTTGGGTACCAAAAACAAGGTATTCCTTCTCAAAGCAAAGTGCCATCTCCACAATAACATTTCAGGTTAGTATTTGAATTTCTATGTTTTTTTTCTTTAATTTCTATTTTTTGATACTTTTGTGTCCATGCAAGTGATGCGTTCTTTGCCTTTCTCTCTTTCACCTAATTGGAAACTTTTTGGAGTAATTGGCTTTGTGTGAACTCGTGTTCTGTTTTTCTTCAAATCTATGATCCATTTTGTATAAACTAGCGGCGAATTTTGTGGTCAAATTATTATTTATTTTGATTATTTTCCATGGTGTGAAACAATGGAGCGTGAGCAATAAAGTATGAAACGGGTTTGGTGGAGGCTTTTCCTTTTGCCGGGGACATTTTTAAAGAATAATAAATGTGAATCTTTCATGGTTATTGCTATCATTTACCATTGCCATGCTAATAGTTTTTTTGATAAAAAATGTCATGGTAATAGTAATAGATAGTAATTTATGTTTTCTATTGACATATTTTCCCTCTTACAAATGATTAAAAAAAATATAATATTATAAAAAATACATTTATTGGGGGAAATATAAATAATATATTAACATTTTCATATGATTGTACTTTCCTTCTTATTTGGAACGTAATCATTATGTCTTTTCCTGATCAAAACAGAGAAAAGAAAAAAAAACAAGCCTAAATGTTAGCATATTTAATTTATCTTTTTTTGGTTGTTTTGATTATTTAATAGATGCTTGCTTGTATTCTTCAAACTTTTACCAAAGTATACAAATTTTAAAATATATTTTTATACAAATATTCGATATACTCCACTTTTTAATAAATATTTTCAAAGTTTAATTTCACTGTAATTTTTTTCTTAAATAAATATTTTAAAAGTTCAATTTCTTTAACCAGCTAGACCGAAAAAGAAAACACGTGTTTCTCAAGACTATGGAATAGATGCATATGATATGTTAATGGAAAAGAACAATACAATATTAGTATGGTAAAAAATATACAGACTAGTGGTTGAAGTTCGTCATTTATATGTCACCTCAAGCGATTAAGCTCTATTCCGGTTTCACAACAAAAAAAACTATTGGTGCTAATATATAGTGCCTTTTTCTTTGTATAGGAAATGCTCCAATAAAATTATATATTCATGATCCAACTTGTCAATACCTTTTCACTTTATATAGAAACTTTACTAACAAATTTCTTAATTAGCAATAATTAGTGTTTTGGCATCTAAGTTTTCCTAGCAGTCCAACAATCATCATTAGTAGTAACTAAATTATGAACACAACGTTACTCAGCCAACCTTTTCTTCTTTGCACGTCCCCTTTTTAAACTGTAATGATCAATAATTTGATATCTAGTTTTTCTAACTTCAAGAAATATCTGATTGAATATTTGCTTTATTATGTTTTCCCTTGATATAAGCATCAATCAAGCTATTCATATTAAAAAAAATTGGAGGAGTAAAAAATGTGTTCCTTGAGCTCAATAGAACAAAAAATAAAATTATGAAGTGGGCCAAATGAATTAAATTGTAGCACTAACAGTAGTATATACTATATATTTATTCATTATAGGCTTGATGACATTCCTTTTTGAAAATAATATTAATACTACATAAAATTAGTAATTTCTTCTTTAATCTCTTGCATTTGCTGTCTTTCAATGCTTGTACCAAAAAAGATAATCCCTTCAAAATGGACCACATGACACTGGTGGCCTAATTCAGATGCACTCCTCTGCCTTCATGACTTTTCCTACATAAAGTCAGTAAACTACAAAAGCGTCACAAAATATTGGGCCACATTGTGTGATAAAAGAAGGAATTTTCCTTTCTTCTAGTAATTTATATTCCATGGCACTTTTCATTTTCATTGAAACTAAAGGCAAAAAATAGACATCACTGAAAGGAGTTAAGTGAGGAAATTTCTCAAGTAGTATAGTTACTTTAGTAGGTTGATGACTTAAAGAAAGATATTTAAATAGAAAATTAAATTAATTATATGTAAGGAGTTTTTACACTAACAATCAATTTTAGCCGTCCGATAATTATAAAAGTTTGACTTTATCATAATCACTTCTCAGGTGCATCGGCTCCAACCGAGTTTCTCGAGGTTGAAGAGATAATCTCTCAACCAAGTGACTTCTCGGGAGATAGGCACAATTGATTGTGATTTGTGGCGTGCCAGTGTCAACAATTTAGTGTATGAAAGCTAAAGTTAATAACTATTATTTGAACTATATTTTCAGGATTATGGTCTCCAATTATTTCTATTCCGCACACCATACTTGGTAGATCTTGACCGTGAGAACGTTGGGCGTGTTCTAAAGTTGGACTCAATAAAGAGTGGTAATGCATGGAGAGGGATGGATGTACTGGTTTTCAACACATGGCATTGGTGGACCCACACTGGAAATGCACAACCGTAGGATCTATATTTAACATCATGATCATAGTCAATTCTGTTATTATGGAGGTGATTAGTAATATTGATTAATTAGTTGTTGTTTTTGTTGACATTTGAATGCAGATGGGATTATATTCAAGAGGGTGGCAAGGTGTACAAAGACATGAACCGTTTCATTGCATTCTACAAAGGTTTGACAACTTGGGCTAGATGGGTTAACATCAATGTAAATCCAGCTCAAACCAAGGTCTTCTTTTTAGGAATTTCTCCCGTGCATTATGAGTAAGTTACTGTATCTACTTCAACTTAATCTTATTATTAAGTGCGTGTTTGAATTCACAATGATTTTTGCAGAATTACGGTGTACTATCGTAATTTTAAGTAGAATCAGTGTCACCTTACTTTTGTTACACTTAATGCAACTCCAAACTTTTTGCACCAAGTATGTGTGCCAATTACTAGACTAAGTTTTTTCAACTATATTGATGATGGTGTATGATATTTGGTAAATTAGGGGGAGAGATTGGAATCAACCTGCAAAATCATGCATGAGAGAGACACAACCATTCTTTGGTTTGAAGTACCCAGCAGGAACACCAATGGCTTGGGTGATAGTGAATAAAGTATTGAGCAGATTAAAGAAGCCAGTGTATTTTCTAGATGTGACAACACTCTCACAATACAGAAAAGATGCACATCCTGAAGGGTATAGTGGTGTTATGCCAACAGATTGTAGTCATTGGTGTCTTCCAGGACTTCCTGATACTTGGAATGTTCTTCTTCATGCAGCTCTCTTTGGTTGAAGTAGTGAATTGGAAACTATATATGTTTCTTAATTAGTCCAGGAAAACCCATTGTTTTCTACCATAGGAATTATTTAACTTGGCATTTTGAGTTTTTGTAATTGGATAATAAAATGGTTAATGCTACAATGCTCTACATATTGTAAATTTTCATATTATTTTGGCAGAAACCTGCCCTGATTGTACCAAAGACACTCTTTTGGAATATTGAAAAGTACTTGCAATGCAAAGAACCTTTCCTTTGGAATACAATAACGTGTTGATGGATCGTTGTGACAGTGAATTCCTTTTCTAGAAAGCAATATAATAGAATCAAAAAGTACAGAATATTATCCCACTTTGCAAGCTAGTGCAATTTAAGCATCATTTATCCTCTTTAGGATCGAACAAGGCTGTATCAAATTGGCTGCTCAAGCTTAGAAGATTACTATTTTCAGCTAAACATTTAACCTAATGTTTTGTTGATCATTAATTTCTTATAACCAAAATAAATATTTAAAGATTTTAGACTCCTTTTAAGTGATCAACTCACTTGAGAAAGCTAATTACTACTCTCAAAGTGATTTTCTTGTAGAAATAGTTTACCGACAAGATTGCGGGTCAATCAAAAAGACGAATTGTCTGAGTAATTGTGTTCTTTGCAAGGGTGACATGTTATTCAACCGTATATAAATAATGTCAATTCCATTGCAGAAGTTGTATTCTCAAATATGGAGCAATAAATAAGAATGGATTGATATAGTTTGGGAGCGGGGAATTAATAATTTACTATAGAATCGGAAAACAGTAATGCTTTATATATCCCCCAGACATTTCATCCAGAATGTCTCACGAATTGCCATCATCTAATTAAAATTTGCTCTAGCCGGAAAACACGGAGGTAGTGGTGCTATTTTTTTTTGGTTCCAACATGCCAAATTCCATCGTGAATATGTCGCTGGACATTTTTCGGGAAGTTTAGCATCATTGATTGGAAAAATGCATAATTGATAAGTAATCAGAAAATATGTAACATTTTCATGGTATTAACCGGTCCAACATATTAAGTGGCCTAAAGCAAAAAATTTCATGCGGCCTTTAAAATTATTATCTTTTTAACAGAATATTCATATGAAATCAACTTTGTGGAGACCAAAATTTGAATTCATGACCTAGAGTAATTGAGACATTTTTGGTAATCAGTTAAGCTATGCAAATGTGTGTAATTTATCTGTCATATAATATACTTATAACCAAATTAATTTTTTAAAGGCTTTTTTCTCCACCCAAAATTTTGAGCCTAAAGCCCTTGCTTGGGTTGCTTGACCCTTAGACTAGTCCTATGTAGCAACAACATTCACCTGCGCTTGACGATATTGCGTTTTGGGAAGTACATATACAACATGAATAATGTTGTTTCCACATCAAAGGATGCTAGGGAACACCACGAAAATACCAAATTAATCTCATTGGCAGTTAACTGCCGAAGGATTTTAACAGGCGGTAGTTAATTGCCGAAGAAAAATTGAGGTTAAATTTGTCATTTTATGGTGTTTTTAGTTTTCTGCAGAGTGTAAACAGCAATTTCCATACAACATTGCTGCATCTTTCTCATAATCCTGGATTAGAGAAATGGGCCTAAGTGCCTCCAATAAACTATAAAAGTACGGGGGCTACTTACACCTCCTATTTTCATTCACCTCTCTCCCTTCATTTTCTTTTTTAATATTTCAAACCCCTTGCTCCAACTTCTCTTAACCCTCTCTTATTCTACTCGTCCACAAAGCCAGCTAATGGGTTGTGCAAATGGTCCAACAACAAAGGGTCTCAAAATTTTGAGTTGAATTTTTTGTGCTTCTTTTGGTAAAAAATACAATATTTTGAAATATTTTATAGGACCTAACAATACAATCTTTTTTATCCCAATTTATAAGATTAAAGTAAGATATTTAAAATGTTTAAGATGGTCCTGCTTGTCCACATTTATAGAAACTGAAAAGTATAGTTCAAAATAAGTTGAGTCGAACTTGTTAGTAAATCTTCAAAACTTGACTGAGTAGTTAATCTATAAAAAAGAAAAAAAACTATAGGTTCCTTGAACTTTAAGATCTAATCTTGATACAAAATTAACTAAAGGCTAACTCTTGTAAAAAAAAAAAAAAACTAAAGGCTAACTAATTTACACCTACACAGTGTTTGCGGGACAGTTTAGTTTGAATTTGAGTGAGCCCGTTGTCCAAACTAATTAAACATATACGAATTGATTTGAGTTAGAATTACACGTGTTTGGGATAAGTCCCAAACCAAATTGATAAACAACGGGTTTATCTGAGTCGGATTGATGGATACACCAAAAAAAATAAGAGAGTTGCTTTTCTATCATTCAAAATGTCCTAGGAACACAAGTAAAAGACCAAAAAACTCGGCGGCAGTTAACTGCCGCTGGGTTTCTAGTTATAACCCAACAGTAGTTAACTACCGCTGAGGGTATTTTAGTATTTTACTTGTGTTGTTAAGAACTTCTGAATGTCACAAAAGCAATTGTCAAAAAATAAATGCACGCAAGTTTGACAAACAACAGGTTTGTTTTCAAGTATAAAAAAAAAAAAAAACACTTTAATAGTCAAAATCTCATGTAAAATTTAAAAAATGAGTGTGCAATCAAGTCTCCCACAACAGTTGTATCATAATACAAAACCAAAATATTAAAGCTTTCAAAATAAAAATAGTTAAAAGTGTGGTTTCATTTGTCTATTTCTTTGTTTGAGATGTTGAGAACGCAAAAAAAAAAAAAAACTACTTTAAACACATTTCTAATTTGACCATGTTGTGTGCAAGTGTGAGTTATATGTTTCACATTAGATAGAAAGTAAAGGTTGAACACCTTATAAGTAAGAGGACCCATAAACCCTTTACCTTAAGGTTTTGGGTAAGAGTGTAGCGTCTGTGGGGTTGTTCCAGCCTCGATGTGGGCGGTCTCCCTGCCTCCCCTCAGTGACCCAACAATGGTAACAAAGCCTGGTTCAACGAAGGGTACGACCGAGGCAGTTGGTCCGTTGCGGAGAAGTCAGCAACGACAGTACAATGTCGGTCTGTTGCTAAGAAACCAGCAACGGCGATACAAGCAAGTAAGAGCTTCCGCTTGAGAGGGAGCACGATGAATTGATGGACTCACACTTGAGGGGGAGTGTTGTGTGAAATGTGAGTTATATGTTCCACATTGGATAGAAAAGTAAAGGTTGAACACCTTATAAGTAAGAGGACCCATAAACACATTGTCTTAAGGTTTTGGGTAAGAGTGCGACATCTCTCTTGCTTGTATGGTTGTTCTAGCCTCGATGTAGACGGTCCCCAGGCTCCCCTCGTGACCCAAAAGATTTGTCTTTATATATGTAGATAGATATATAATAAGTAAAATGTTAACAACAAAAAAAGAGTATTTGTGATCGGGTTGATCATGCGGACAATTGAATAAGAATCATTAAATCTGTTTTTTCGAACCAAACATGATCGAATTTGAACGGTTTGATTTAGTTTTGTGCCTAATCACAAAAGTTATCCAACTCAAACACTTTGAAATGGTTTGGATTGGAGTTTGGTTTAGTTTTACCCAATATGATGAACACCCCTGTTTAATTTACACCGGACCAAATAACCATTTTTCTTAGGTTTCCTCGCAATAAAAATAGGGAAAATATAGGTTAACACCCTTTTGTTTGTTTAATACACTTGAATGTCTTGAATTTTTGTTGGTGCACTCCTTTCATAGGAAAAGAAAGAATAGTGATTGGTTTGAGATCTTGGAGTTTGCTTCTCCAAAGGTCTCAGGTTCGATTCCTCTTGTGTCAATTTCGATAGGTTAAGTCCATACAAAACTTACTCTGATTTTAAACAAAAACCCTACAAGTAGACGGTGTGATCGGTAATTTGAGTAACAGATATCAGAAGGGATAAGTTATCATTAATCCTTTAAGGGTAGTTTAAGATCCATCGAGTAATTTTTGTTAGTGCTATAAACTAACTTTCATTTCACTTATTAATATCTGACTGATTTTTTTTAGAAGTTGTGACTAATTTTTATTAATTGTTGAAACTCAAATCCAACGTTATGGTGGCTTAATCGGAGTCCAATTAAAAATAAGGGTAATGTTAACGAGTGTTTCAGACACTCTTTAAGTCATCCAAAATAAGAAATTATTTATTAAAAATATCAAATATTTCAATTTTTAATGCATTAATTACATAAGTTTCCATAAAAACTTACTATTTAAAGTCCTTAAAGAGTACCTGGAGGCACTCGTTAACATTTCCTTAAAACAAAAAATTATGTATAGATTACTCCACGTAAATAAAAAAAATCAGTGACACTAAACTTGAGATTTGAATGAATCGCACTCCAAATGATAGTAATTCTTCAAAGATAACCCACAACAAAACGAATATCGAATTGAATATTCTTGAATCACCAATAACCTTTTACACATTGAGACCAGGTGTCTTCCATTGATCTGCATTGTACCTCTTTCTACCAAGCACAAACTCATACGAGGCATTCCTTAAATCTTCCACGTGTCTTTAAACACGAAAAAACAGCCTCATTTCATCCAATCATCCTAATCTAGATTTTCATTTTCATTATAATAAGCTGAGTCACAATATCCAATTTCACAACATTCACACGTGTCATTACCCACTGTTTCTTGTTCCACATGTCATTCCCCATGCAGAACATATCCACCACAAACCTCTTCAAACCGCCAATTCCTTTCCCCTTTTAAATCACTCAACATTTCCATGCACATACAAAACAAAAAACATCACAATTACTATTTCTATTTCAAACACAAACATCTTAAACTACACAAAAAACATCAAAAGCAAAACCGTAACACACTTTGTTCTTGTTCTTTTTTATATCCATCAACAATGGCATCTGAACAATTGTCTCGCAGAGAAAACACCACAAACGAGAGAGATATTCATGTTGAGAAAGACAGAGTCCCAAAGATGACAACCCATTTTGAACAACTTACAGTGATGGAGAAGGAACCACCACATGGTAGCATTGAAGCATTACAAGGTGGTGAAATGAACAAAGATCATGCAGGAAAAGCCATTGGAGATATTGGTGGAAGAGGAAGAGCAAGAGAGACTCATGAACTTGGTTCAAATTTTCAGTCTCTCCCTGATCAAAACGTGAAGCAGAGTGATAGGGATCATCATCATGCTTCTGCTACGAACCTTGGACTCAAGCAAGGTTTTCAGTCTCACTCTGATCAAAATGTGAAACAGAGTGAGAGGGATCGTCATCATGCTTCTCCTACGAATGTAGTTGGACACAGAGATATTGGTGGAAGAGGAAGAGCAAGAGAGAGCCATGAACTTGGTTCAAACTTTCAGTCTCTTCCAGATCCTAACGAGAATCAAAGTTACCTTGATCGTGCACATGTTCGTGATAGTGCAAATGTAGCAGGAAACAGAGGAGGTGAAAAAGAAGGTTTTGGTGGGGTTCGTGATGTGGGAAAGTTTCAGATGGAATCAAAAGGTCTAACAGATGATAGAGAAAAACTTGATAGCCGAACCAAAGTGGTTTCTGGAACACCACATGTGAAAGAAATGAACAGAGGAATGGGAACAGGACAAGTTGTGGCAGAGAAAGGAAGAAAAACAGAGGATTTAGGAACCAGAGGTGAAGGAAAGTTTGGAAGGGAAGGAAGAGCAGTTGGTGCTGGAAATGTAGATTCAATGTGGGGAAGAAGTGCTGAAGAACAGAAAGGAAGAGCAAGAGAGATGGAAGGAGAGAAAGCAAGAGAGAAATTAGAAGAAACAAGGGGAAGAAAAGTTGGTGCTGAAAATGAAGGTGTAATCTTGGGAAAGAGTGTTGCTGAGCAAAGAGGAAGAGCGGGTGCTGGAAATGAAGGTGCAATGTTGGGAAAAAGTGTTGCTGAACAAAGAGAGAGAGCAAGAGAAGAAGAAGAGAAAAGGTCTTTGGAAGAGATAGGTAAGTATAGAAACCAAGCACAACAAAATGAAATGGACGCAATCTCAGCAGCACAAGAGAGGTATGAAAAAGCAAAGCAAGCAACAAATGAAACACTAAGCAATACGGCACAAACAACACGAGAGAAAACAGCACAAGCAATGGAGAAAGCAGCACAAGCCAAGGATGCAACTCTTGAGAAAACACAACAAGGTTATGAAGCAACAAAAGACACAGTTTCAAGTGCTGCAAAAACTGCGACTCAATATGCTACCCCTGTAGTGGAGAAAGCCAAGTCTGCAGTTGTTCAGGCAAAGGATGTTACTGTGGAGACAGGGAAGACCGCTGCGGAAGTTGCAAGCAAAGTGGCGGTTGATTTGAAGGATAAGGCCACCGTGGCAGGGTGGACTGCAGCACATTATTCGACCAAGTTGACTGTGGATGGAACTAAGGCTGCTGCGAATGCTGTTGAAGGAGCTGCTGGATATGTTGTACCTAAGGCCGCAGAGCTTGCAGCGAAGTCAGTGGATGTTGTGAAAGGTTTGGCTGCTTCTGCTGGTGAGACTGCTAAGGAGTTTACTGCTAAGAAGAAAGATGAATCATGGCGTGAATATGAGACCAAAAGGGCTTCTGGTCAACTTCAGGTTCTATTCATACATTCATCACTTTTATTAGACTATTTCTTTTTATCATCATGTTTACTTTTCTTAATCAAATTGTTAACTTCTTGTTATGTTTAAATAAGTTTGATTCAACTGGTAGAAATGACATGACATGACTTTAGCTCTTGTAGGTTATCTATAGGTTGTTTATGATTTGGTATTTATATTGTAGTATATGTAAGTCATAGAACACTGATACAAAAACCAGACACAAAAATGTAGACTAGTATATAAGCCATGAAGCAGTGATACAGACAATAACCATCATTCACCAGACATAATACTTGAGAATGATTGAATACACTGAAAATTGTTTTGTTAACATTACACTGAAAGTTTTGGTTTGATTGTAGGAAGGTGAAGAGATCATGCCATCATCCGGAGGTACCGGCTCAAATGTGAGCAACTATACACAAAAAATGATGCCAGCTGGGGAAAGAACTCAAGCACAAGGTACTAATTATCAAAACAGGCCATCAGGCGAAAATGTGAGCAGCTATACACAAAATGTGATGCCAAGTGGAGGAAGAACTCAAGCACAAGGTACTAATTATCAAGAGAAGGGGAGGGGAAGCAATGTGATGTCAAACATTGGTGAAACTGTGGGAAATGTTGGGGAGAAAGTTGGTGAGACTATGGCAAATGTTGGTGAGAAAATGAAGAAACCATTTGAAAACATGACAAGTTCAGGTCAAGTACAAGGAGGAAGTGATAAACCATTAGGAGGAAGTGATGTATTGGGAGCTGTGACTGAAACTGTGAGTGATATTGGAAATAACATGGTTAAAGCAACAGATAATAGTAAAGTTAATCTTACTCAAGACGGACAAGGTGGTGGTGTTTTGGATGCTATTGGTGAAACCATAGCTGAAATTGCTCATACAACTAAAGTCATTGTTGTTGGTGAGGATGATGAAGTAGTAGAAGAGTCAAGGAAGAATATTGGGTCAGAGTCTCACTCAATTGATCGTGCCAAACATGAAGGCCATCCAGCATCAAAGAATGTTTTCTAATACCAAAGTTTGTGGACAGTGTGTTTTGTTTGATGGATATGTTTAGTAATGTGTGAAGCTTATTAGCTATAAGTGGAAGTCCAATGTTTTTAGTTTTCTTTTGTGGAGTTGTTGTGAATAAATTGCAATCTCTTGAGATTGTCTAAAGTAGTAAATATGTCTTATGTTTATTGTATGTTATGTTGTAAACATTGCAAGTGGAGTTTTCATAATCTTGCAATTTGATGTATTTTGAGTGGTAATATACTTATATTTAGTACTGTGTGGCTTCTAATGTTATTTTTAAGCATGATATCTTGTTTGATTTAACATTAATAAAATTATTCATATACTAGCACTTGGTTTGCATGATTCTTTTTAATTTGGGATGTTATTTGCAAGTGTTACCCTGCTATAATAATTAAATATGGTCTTCATTCTGTCAACAAACAAAAAATTTAAATATGGTCTTCATCTTTTGACATCTACACGAAATTTTAAGTGCATCATGATATGTTAATTAACAATTTGAGTATCTTAGTATTTAAAAGAAGAGTGATGCTAAATGGTGAAAAAATATTTCACAGAAACCAAGCGAGATTCTCACTTAAGCATGTACCCACAATTAAATGCAAGTTTCTAACATATCCACACTTTATTATTCTCCCAATTTTTCTTTTAAGAGGCCCCAAAAAAAATATTATTATTAATATTACTATAAATAAACTAACGGTTGATGGGTGCTCCCTCAATGTCGATTTGCTCGTATTGTGTTTTTTTGAAGGATGCTCGTATTGTATTGGCGGGTGTAAAATTTTTGTACTTTTATATCGTAACAATCTATATTTATATTGTCCCCCTATTTTAAAATTCGACAATTTTAAAAAATAAAATTGTATCTTATACTTTAAAGATCATAGCTTATTATTATTTATCACAACTTTCTCGCTACAAATTTAATTGGAAAATAAATTTAATTAAATATATCAGTTTTATGTCATTTTATATTTATAAGATAGTTCAATCAGTACTTTATCAACCACTAGAAATTCAATAAACCTTGTTTATCCGCTATCAATTATACACAAACTTATTAACTATCCGCTATAAAGTTATCCGTTATAAATTATCTTATCAACTATTCGTTATTTCTAACCAAACGAATTTTAAAATTATTATTATTATTTAAAATAAAAATACCATATATGATTGTTTTTGACGGTGCGTACTTGCTTAGTGTTAGGGGAATAACAAAGATGCAAGCTTTCCCCTAAAAAAAAAGATGCAAGCTTCGTCCTTTCAAAAGAAAAGAAAAAAATGCTTCGTGCTATATTTGCGAAAATGTTTCGCACCATCGAGCATTTTTCTTAAAAGAAGTCTTATATGGGAATACTAGTAGTCTTTAATCATCCACTGTTTAAGTTTACCTACCAAATCCTACGGTAGTTATAGTTATACATTTTTTAATCTCTTCAAAACTTTTCACATTAAGGAGTATCTTTCTATCCAGCACAAGAGCCAATCCTTTATAAAGAACTTATTGATTACAAGAAGGTGGCATATCATTAAAATTGACGTGCAACCAATATTTTATTAAAAAAAATCATGGTTACCATTTATGGCATATTTTAGAGAGAAAATGAATCAACTTGGAGGAAAACAAAAAAAAGGCAAAAATCAAAGAATAAGAGCTTTTAATTTATTCATTCTGTTGCAATTACCAATAAGAAAAGGAAAATTCTATGGTGAAGTCATGAAAATAACTTTTTTGATGAAGTTAACACTATAATATTAAAACTGTAGTGAGTTACACCCCACTTTTTGTACAGTGACATCAAAAGTTCAAACCCCATAGTATCATCAATTCATCAGATTAACAAGACTACACTTAATCTAATTTTATCCTATATTGTTTTAAGTGAAACACTTTACAAAGTGTAACACTTAAGACTATCACATAATATCATAAAATCTGTTTGCATGTTAAAGATGCCAACGATAAAATAGTATCCGTAAGTCCAAGATGTTGCAAGCATTATCATTAATCAGTAATCAACAATTTAAAAATGAATCAAACATTAAAATCAAAATTAACTTTTTCAAAAAAACCAGTTTCCTGACTGCACCGTAGAAGCTCCGGAAAAATCCATAAGAAAACTGTGTTATGAATAGAAAGATACAATGCTACCAGTTTACTACTATAGGTAAAAAAGTAACTTATTAGTGTTTTTTTACACTGTTTAATGCAAACAGAGTAGTAACAAATTACTTGCCTTACGTACAAGTTTTTGTTTAGAACCTTTCAAGAGTCCCAAATTGGACCAAAAGCAGGAATTTTAGCCTTGTTACAAGCTCTAACAACATCTCTGCTACCTTCAGGGTTACTTGTAACAATAACAACTTCAACATTCCAATTAATAGCAGCATTCACACTCATCTCAGCTACATTAGGACGACCAGAAACAGCAGTATCATGAACAATAATTTTG
>Ga0315913_1002240_pt1 | contig 22474 bp, 17 predicted proteins | sample MpolsnodulesMG_FD_207736 | JGI IMG/M metagenome (GOLD analysis project Ga0315913, IMG submission 207736) | Medicago polymorpha root nodule microbial communities from Los Angeles, California, United States - small nodules | ecosystem: Host-associated > Plants > Roots > Nodule | place: USA... | reverse complement strand
TTTTGCAGTGATCGATTTTTGCCTGACAAAGCTATAGATTTGATTGATGAAGCTGGTTCCCGAGTCCGACTTCAACATGCACAGGTATTGTTCATCCACCATTACCTGAACCAGCAGTTCTTTTCTCGTCTATTGTTGAGCTAATTGTTCCAGATTTACATACTTGCAGTTACCTGAAGAGGCAAGAGGTCTTGAAAAGGAGGTAAGACAGATAGTAAAGGAGAAAGATGAAGCTGTTCGCAACCAAGAGTTTGAAAAGGTAATGCTTTAATTTAAAACTTAACTTGCAAACTTTAACATAACCCCACATTTTTAGGATACTCAACCGCCTTCTTTCCAATGAGATTACGTTATATTTTTCTAAGAAGAAAAGTAAGCCACTTAAGGCTGTTTTATCTTTCCTAAAGTTCTATAGCGGCTTTGTTCTCTAGTTTTTGTTTGAAAGACATTGTAGTGGTTTGTTCCTTCAATTATATATCTCCAAATTCTTTTACTTTCTGGCTAATAAATAGTGGGCTGATGATACCTTAATTTCTGAATAGGCTGGGGAGCTAAGGGATAAAGAAATGGATCTCAAGACTCAGATATCAGCACTTATAGAAAAAAACAAGGAGATGAACAAGGCAGAGAGTGAGGCAGGAGATGTAGGTGCACTTGTGACTGAAGTTGACATACAACATATTGTCGCCTCCTGGACTGGTATCCCTGTTGACAAAGTCTCAGTTGACGAATCTGATCGTCTTCTCAAGATGGAAGACACATTACACAAACGTATTATTGGTCAGCATGAAGCAGTAGAAGCCATTAGCAGGGCTATCCGTCGAGCTCGTGTTGGACTTAAGAACCCTAACAGGCCAATCGCCAGCTTCATCTTCTCTGGCCCTACTGGTGTGGGGAAGTCTGAATTGGCTAAGGCATTGGCCTCATACTACTTTGGATCTGAAGAAGCCATGATTCGTCTTGATATGAGTGAATTCATGGAAAGGCACACAGTCTCCAAACTCATTGGTTCACCTCCAGGATATGTTGGTTATACTGAGGGTGGTCAACTGACTGAGGCAGTTCGGCGTCGTCCCTACACGGTTGTACTCTTTGATGAGATTGAGAAAGCCCATCCTGATGTCTTCAACATGATGCTTCAAATCCTGGAAGATGGGAGGCTAACAGATAGTAAGGGAAGAACTGTGGACTTCAAGAACACACTTCTTATAATGACATCTAATGTTGGAAGCAGTGTGATCGAGAAAGGAGGCCGTCGCATAGGATTTGACCTTGACTATGATGAGAAGGACAGCAGTTATAACAGAATCAAGAGCTTGGTGACTGAGGAGCTGAAACAATACTTTAGGCCAGAGTTCTTGAACAGGCTTGATGAAATGATTGTTTTCAGGCAACTCACTAAACTGGAGGTTAAGGAGATAGCAGATATAATGCTGAAGGAGGTTTTCGAGAGACTGAAAACCAAAGAGATTGAGCTCTCAGTGACAGAGAGATTTAGGGAGAGAGTGGTCGACGAAGGTTATAATCCTAGTTATGGTGCTAGGCCTCTAAGACGAGCCATAATGCGACTTTTGGAGGACAGCATGGCCGAAAAGATGCTTGCTAGGGAGATTAAAGAGGGTGACTCTGTTATAGTGGATGCTGATTCTGATGGAAACGTGATTGTGCTCAACGGCAGTAGCGGTGCTCCAGATTCATTACCAGATGCTCTTCCTGTGTAAAATGGTCACCTTTGCCAAGTTGTGTACTTGTTTTAAGATTCATAGTCTGTTTTGTTGTTGATGAACACAAGGCTTTTTATTTGACTATTGGTAGTCTAAGGCAAGTTTTGCCCATAGCAAACAAAGCAAAGTAGGAAAAGGTTGGGGACCTTGGATAAAATTGAACAATTTCAATTCATAATGAAAGCACAACATTTTGAAGTGATTTTAGAAGTACTAGGGGTTTGGTGGTCTCACATTTATGTATTTCCCAAGGGAGTCTGTAAAAACTATTTTTACTTATTTTTAGATAGAGTTTATATTGCAATATGTTTAATTAATTTAAATCAATAAATATATGACATTGGCGGATGATAGTAGTAGTAGTGCTTCTATTGCAAAATGATGTTGGTCATATTTGGATAACCAGCTTAGTTAAGTGCTTATAACAAGAATTATAACATAAGTCAAATTGTTTACATATAAGAGCCGATATTAAATAAGTCGAAAACAGTTTATGAAATGTCCTACATTGTTTTCACAAGCTCTCTCAAATAGTACATAAATTCAAATAAGTCGATCCAAAGAAACACCTGGACTTGTTAAATTCTTAAATTTGCCTCTATCTCAGCTAATCTCCAAACAAGATAAAAAATTAAACTTCTCTTAAAAAAGCAGTACAAGCAAAGTCTGCCAATGAAATTGAAGGGAATCATCAAAAGTCCTAAAACTTGTTTCAATAGTAAGAATTTGTTTCAAAAATCCGGATGGATTTAATCCGGGTTTCTTTCAGAAGTTTTGGCCAACTTGCGGTGAAGAGTTATTTAATCAATGCTGTAACTGGTTGATGTCAGGTAGTTTTCCGTCATCCTTGAATTCGACAAATATTGCCCTCATTCCGAAAGGAGATTCTCAGACAACTATGAAAGATTGGAGACCAATAGCTCTATGTAATGTGATTTATAAAGTAGTAGCTAAAGTTCTTGCAAATAGGCTGAAAAATGTTTTGGATAAATGCATATCTGTTACTCAGTCTGCTTTTGTTCCGGGAAGATCTATTTTGGATAACGCAATGGCGGCTATAGAAATCATACATCATATGAAGTCAAAGGTCAAGGGTAAAATTGGAGAAGTGGCTCTGAAACTTGATATTAGTAAAGCATATGACAGAATTGAATGGAACTATCTTCGAGACGTGATGAAAAAGATGGGGTTCTCTCAACAATGGATTAAATGGATTATGCTTTGTGTAGAAACCGTTGACTACTCTGTCCTTGTCAATGGTAATGTCACTGGTCCTATTATTCCTGGTAGAGGCTTGCGGCAAGGTGACCCCCTGTCACCATATTTGTTTATTATTTGTGCAGAAGGGTTGTCTGCTCTCATTCGAAAAGCAGAAGCAAGAGGTGAAATTAATGGAGTTAAAATTTGTAATAATGCGCCAATCATTTCACATCTCCTCTTCGCAGATGACTGCTTTCTATTTTTTCGTGCTACTCAGAATCAAGCTTTGAAGATGAGGGAGATTCTTTCTGTTTATGAGAAGGCGTCGGGTCAAGCTGTCAACCTCCAAAAGTCTGAAATATTCTGTAGCAGAAATGTCCCAAGGGCTGATCACAACAACATAGCCAATATCCTTGGTGTACAGGCTGTTTTGGGCACAGGTAAATATTTAGGCCTTCCCTCCATGATAGGTCGAAGCAAGAAAGCAACCTTCAATTTCATCAAAGATCGAATCTGGAAGAAAATAAATTCTTGGAGTAGTAAGTGTCTATCTAAGGCAGGCAGAGAAGTCCTGATCAAATCTGTACTGCAATCCATTCCAACTTACTTTATGAGTTTATTCACTCTTCCGTCGTCTTTGTGTGATGAAATTGAGAAGATGATGAATTCTTTTTGGTGGGGCCATTCTGGTTCAAATAAGAGAGGAATACACTGGATGTCTTGGGATAAACTAGCAATGCATAAAAAAGATGGAGGTATGAGTTTTAAAAGTCTTGGTACTTTTAATCTGGCAATGTTAGGCAAGCAAGGATGGAGGATTATGACAAATCCAGATACTCTTACTGCTAGAATTTATAAAGCAAGATATTTCCCACGGTGTAATTTTCTCGAAGCAAGTATAGGGCACAAGCCAAGCTTTGTTTGGAGAAGTATTTGCAATTCCAAATTCATTCTCAAATCAGGAAGTAGGTGGAAAATTGGTGATGGTACGTCTATCCCGGTTTCGAATAATTATTGGATGAAGGAGAATGTTACTCTATACCCACTTCAGGATGTTGCAACTACGCTAGCTAATCTGCACGTCTCAGATTGTATATTGCCAAATCATAAATCTTGGAATTTGTTTTTCCTGCATTCGGTTTTCAATCAGCAGGTTGTGGAGCACATTGTCAACACACCTTTGTATCCATCCGTGCGTGAAGATCAGGTTATTTGGAGGAAGGAAAACAATGGTAACTACTCAGTTCGAAGTGCCTATCGTTTATGCATGGATGAGTTGTTGGACACTTCACACTTTAAAATGCAAGGTTCATGGGATTTAGTTTGGAATCTTAAAGTGCCACCCAAAATAAAAAATCTGATCTGGCGCATTTGTAGAAATTGCCTTCCTACGCGTAGCAGACTTCGTGAAAAAGGTGTGAACTGCACAGCTAGCTGCGCCCTCTGCAGTTCAGGTGAAGAAGATAGTATGCATCTTCTGTTTAAGTGTCCTAGTAGCATGAATATATGGCACATGTGGGATGCTTTCCCTTCTGAAAGTAATTTTTGCACTCAAAACCAAGATGCAAGATGTGTTATTTTTAATTCGCTACAGGTATTAGCAAGCAATGATGCATCTTTATTTTGTTGTATCTTATGGAGTATTTGGAAGCAACGGAATAACAAAATTTGGAACAAAGTGAGTGATGCGCAAGTTTTTGTTTTTGACCGTGCAAAGACCATGTTAGATGATTGGAATTCAGCAAAATTTATACGGGGAGCTTCATCCACCCATCAACAACCAGAGCGTATTGCAAAATGGGTGAAGCCTAGTCCAGGTCCATTTAAATGTAATATTGATGCATCTTTCTCCGAGGCTTTAAATATGGTTGGAATAGGAATGTGTATCAGAGATGAAAATGGTACATTTGTTCTGGCTAAGCAAGAATTTTTTACTCCCATTTGTGAGGTGCACATTGGAGAAGCTTTAGGGCTCTTGTCGGCTCTAGATTGGGTGCATAATTTAAATTTAGGACCCGTTGATTTTGAGCTGGATGCTAAGAGAGTGGTTGATAGTTTCAATTTCTGAAATTGCGATGTCACGGAATTTGGGAGTATAATTGAGCATTGTAAATCTCTCTGTAGTAATTTCTATGAAAACTCACGTGTCGAGTTTGTGCGGAGACAAACAAACGAGGTTACTCATAATTTAGCAAAAGCGGCCTTGTTATCAACTAGTTTCCAAATATTGGTAGAAATACCATATTGTATTGAACACATTTTGATGAATGAAATGCAATAATTTTACTTCTCTAAAAAAAAATAAATAAATAAGAATTTGTTTTGAGGGGATTAGTTATTTAAATTAGGCTATAAGTTTGTAATCTAAATTTAAATTTAAATTTTGGCAAATATTGAACTAAAATGTATAAATTCAAAATATTATTAAATTCTTTGTGCTATAAGTACTAATGTTGTGCTAAATTTTTCGTCACTGTAAAATTTTATATCATCATTTTTAGTCCTTGTAAAAAATTTCCGTCATCATTTTTGGTCCCTAAAAATGCTAAAGGAGGAAGATGTTCTCCGGACTAAAATGTGCGATTATTTTTATTTTTATTTTTTTTGTAGGGACTAAAAGTCTTACAAATCAACTCATTTGAGAGCTGCATCCTAAGAAATCAACTACATTTGACAAAATTAAAGCATATGTTTTAAAATAAAAATCCTCTCTACTTGATTAACCAAATCTTCTCTTGATGGAATCATTGAGATAAAGTTGTCCCTCAAATGGTAAGAATCAAAGTTTGTAGACAAACGGGAGTAACTATTTAGTTTTCCTGTTTTACATTATTATCTATCTTTCTCATTCTTGACATTTTTCCAAAATGAGAGCAACATGGATGCACCACAAACCCATGAAGCAAAAGATGCCTTAATCGTAGATGATAATTTGATTTCAATAGAAGATATGACACACCATACGTCTCACACAAAAATCAGTTTAGCATTAAACAATAAACAAAAAATGTTAAAACGATAATTAATAAGAATAAGAACCCAACCCAACCTGTACGTAGAACAAAGTGTACTCATATTCAGTCCACAACACATAATTGCAATCAGACCTAAAAAACTGAAGACTAAAAAGTGTTTATTAATCCTATAAAAGACAAAAAAATGATTGAAGGCCAAAAGGAGAAAACTCATATATGTAAGCGCTTTTGATGAAAGAATGATTTCATATGACATAGATTATGTGGAGTTACTTGCAGAAATGAACAAATATACCAAATGAAAAAAATGGGGTATGCTTTAATAGTAAAAGAGAACGAGGTAAAACACACATCACAAAATTTTTCTCTCATACACATTTTGACATTTGACGTGAAGAAAGAATATGATTATAATAGGTTAATTTGAATTTTTCATTCAAGAGTTATAAGAAAGGAATATTTGTATTAGAGTTTAATTAACAGACCAAATTAAAAACACGTAAAAGATTACATCTGAGTCATCAAAGTAATATAACAATTAATGTTGAATGTCACATTTATATTCCAAGTGTACTTTTTCTTTTTTTGCTAGAAATTCCAAGTGTACTTTTATTTCTTTTGATAAAAAATTCCAAGTGTACTTATTTCCCTTTTACTTGGCAAATAAGCACAATATAGAATATTATGCAAAAGAGAAGTGTATAATATAGAATTTAAATACAGATGCACTTAATTGATTGACCTTACATATATTGAGGCTTGACTAAATTTAAAAATCTCCTTATTAAATTATTTGAACAAATATATGTATATGGAGTATGTATGTGTGTGTATATATCTATTTCTCTTATCTTCACATTTCTCATAGTTTTGCGTGTGTGTCTATACAACTCACTAGCTTATATGTTTGATAATTGGTGTAGATGATGAAGCTAGCAAGACACAGAAAGATGAGAATGGTCGTCTTAATTGTACAACAGTAATAGAGCAGACTAATTGCGCTAACATACAATGTGGTAATGATTGTGCCTATTTCTTTCCACCAGACACACATGGATCTTGCATTACACCAAATCATTGTCGTTGCTTTTACAAGGCTTTTTATTGCCAACCAGATGAAACTGTTTGAGGGCCTAGCCCCTCCTTCTTACCATACCATAAAATAAAATAAAATAAAATAAAAGTATATTTTTCAACACTTATCTTGCTTAGTTGTGTTCAATGAATTGTAATTTCTTGCTATATTTATTATCCACATATTTAAACTGTATGAAAAAAGTTAGTTGCATAATTGCATCATTAACCTCTTAACCATTACGTTAGTTGGCCTGTAATGTTAATTTGATTATGATAACTCTCATGCAAAGAGTTTCAAACTTCCAATGAACATATCAACAAATAGGGGCCGCCCTCAGCCGTCGGACCTACTTTCAAACTACGACGAGAAACTACAAGAAGACAGTTAAAGACAGGCATTCCGAGCCTTTGGCTTCTTCATAAAACTTAGTAGTTTCTACTGATCTATTATTGAATGAGAAGACCTTTGTGTGGGGCTGACACTCCCACCACGGCTAATCTTCAAAGCTGTTAATGCCTTCTGGATCTCTATTGTCATGGCACTATCTACACTACCAGATGATAGCTTTCTATGTGATTTCTGCAGATGTAGCTTAAGTGAGCTGCTGCTTAGCCCAGCATTTTTCCCACAGATGGGACAAACTTTCATCGTTGGTTTTCGCTGTTGCCATTCCATTGAAACCTTCCCGTGTAGTTTCTGATCCAATACTTGTAAGATTTTTGCAAAACCATCATTTGGCTGTGCTCGACGGTGAACTCGTTTCAGTGTCTGCCATGCTTTTGATAAAGTATACTTCCTGCACAGCGAAAGATTTCAGTTCATAACTTCCCCAGCAGTAATAATCTTAAGACCACGTTTGAATAAACAGTTTAATCAAACACTTATAACATACACACTTATTATATAAGTATTTATGTATAAGTTACTTTTATAACAAGAAATAAAACAAAGTGAAATTGTTTTCATAAACTATCATGGACATGTCACAAGTTGTTTCCATAAGTTCTCGCAAATGGTCTCACAAGTACTTATTCCTGTAGATAAACACAGATAAACCATTCCGAACAGACCGAAATATCAAACAACACAAATTTTGGTTGCTGATATCATCCATGAAAGAATTGATGACTACACAACTAGTTACTTCAAAAAACACGGAAGCAATACATATTAAGATTAATTACTTAATCACATAGCAAATTACCAATACAATATTGAATCGATTTGGAACATTGTATAATGTCTTATAGTTTGCATTTTTTACTTACTTCCTGAGCATTAGGTAGGCAAGGACCACTGTAACACTTCTGCTTTTCCCTTCAAAGCAATGGACTAAAATCTTCTGACCTTTTTGTTCAACACAATCTATAAAATCACACGCTTCTTCAAATACGGTGGTGATGTTAAAATCTTCACTGTCAAACACCTATTCAAATGGAAAAGTAAATAAAACCAATACAAATTCATTCCTGAAATAACCTAAAATAAAAAGTGAAGTTGTAATAGAAAATTTATATTGTAGAGAAGTGAGCCTGACTTACAGATAAATTTTTGTATTCAAATTGATCAGGAAATTGAGTTTCAGATTGTCCGATTTCATTTGTACACAAACACAAAATATGCGTGATTCCCAAGTATTGCAGAGTGTATACAGATCTTGCAGCCAGTGCCCCACCAATAAACAGACAGCTTGTCACAGCAGATGGTTTCTCTGTACTTGCAGCATCAGATATCAATGCAATTCTCTCAAGAATATGCTCAAGTCTGACCTGAAAATTGAAATGATAATGCATCACAAATAAGAATCCCTCATAAGTGGCAGGAGCCTAGTTTATTTCAAATTTGAATCTGTTGAATGTGAAGATAACCTTTAGCTCATATGCGTCAACGACACTGTTATTATCACTACCCTCGAAGAATCCGGTATTGAAATTGTTCTCTTGGCATAGCTTGATGGCATCATTTTTAAGCATTTCATTCCACTGTTCCAATTCTTTATTAGATTCAGCATCAACCTGAAAATTATGATAAACTATAAAACTCATGTAAGTTGCTTTAATATTCGTCTTTTCCAATCAATTCGTGTTTGTTTGTAATAGGACTCCTAAGGGCAGAAGTTATAGAATACTAGTTGTTTATTTAATAATATTATAAATTAGTAACTGTTACTTGTGTGCAGTAATTGCTGTCTGCAGCAATTGTTATCTACTAAACTTCTATGTAACTGCTATAGGGAGTTCATATTATAAATAAGATGCAGAGGAAAAGAAAGGATTCAGAGATTGGGATAAAGGATTGGTAGGGAGAGACCAAGCTCTCAATTCTTGGAGGGGAGAGAACCAAGACTCTCGAATTTCTTGGGATTCTATTGTAATATTACTATTAATTTATATTTTGATATCTGTTTCTATCAAAATGGTGATAAATGTTTGATTTGAAAACATACACATTGTCTATATTAGTCAATTTTGTGTATAGACATGCAATAAAGTCATCTAGTTTTACATAATAGAGCAATATGCTATAGACGGATCATGGTATCTAAAAAGGAAATTGGAAAAGATTCAAGAAATCAACAATATATAGTACAGACCAGCATTACAAAACCATTTGACTAGTAAACAAGTTCATATTATAAGACCAACCTTGGCAAATTTATTGAAGTCACGAAGCTTAGCAGTCAAACGGAGATTACGATGTGGCTCCCCATTTCCTTTGTATAACTTTCCATGCCAATTTTCTCTTGACAAAGGAGTCGAGTCACTGCAATCTCTATTACAAGAAGACAATGTCCTTGAAGTAGTTCTCTGTGATTCTGAATCAGTAAAATCTTGATTGTTATCGTTAGCATGCCTCTCCTTACTTGTTGGAGAGGAACAACTACCACCACCAGCTAGTGAAGGCGAGTCAGGAACCAATGAGTTCTCTTTGTCAGGTTCTGCTGAAGATATTTTGCTTATAATGTTCATAAATAATCGTAACAAAGTATCAAGTCTTTGGTGAAGGGTGAGTAGGAATATATGGAATCCCTGTAGATCCCTAAGAGCATCTCGGAAACCAGTACGAAATGCATGAACTGCTGATGTTACTTCACTTGCATATATTTCACTTGTATCCATGTCTTCTGGTAGATGACATCCTAATTTCCCTCCAGTTATATCATGTAACAAGTTTGATGCATAGTCAGAACTATTGATTAGCAACTCAACCAACTTAGGATAATTAACCTGATCATTTGCGCGTTTTCCAGCAGGGGGTCGCCGAGGAACACCAGAATCAATGACTACAAGGTTAAGGTCAGAAGACATTGATTCTCCCGATGTTTGACTTTTAAGGCTCATGTCAGTGGATCTTGGTGATTCCATGGTCTCTGAAAGATCGGAGGCTTGTGATATCAAGCCAGGATTATGGGAATTCAATCTGCAATCTACTGAACTTGACCTTCTTTCTTTTTGAAGTGCCTTAATCACCTTTGGTCTATATCGATTAATTGCCGAATCCAAAGCTGCTTGTAGTGTATTTGTATTTACGGAGATCATCTTTTCAGCCAACAACAAATTTGCAGAATTCCCGCGCCACCTAAGCTCACGGCAAGGGAGCCTATCTTCATTTCGGATGACCAAGTCCAGCATCAATACCTTGCCAAGAGCTTCTGATGTTTTTTCTGCAGATTCCCGTGACTCAAAGGCACTAGTGTTTTCAAGCAAAGGCGAACCATGAACATAACTGCGATAAGATGGTAATTTTTTAGAACAAACAATCAAAATTTATTTGTACGTTTCTGTGTAGCTGTACTTTAATATTTCTCACTAGTGCTCACCAGTACAATGTGCTGTAAGTACATAGCCTCCTTTTCTTATTATAAATAAAACTAAGATGTATAGTGCTAATCATTGACATATACATAGAGATAAGGGTCCTCTAAGATCCTTTTCGCTTTCTACATATACTAAATTTATTTTCTCCCATTGTCTTTTCATGGTACTTACAGTCTTACACTATCACTCCATTGAGGCTAGATGTCTTCACAATAAAACACTTTCTTTTCACAATAAGGACTCTCGATGTATTGCTTATCATAACAAATGGAGAGAACAAATAACTAGTTACTTTTTGGTGGTTCCCACTGCCCAGAAACTGTCACTGTTATATAGGAATTTTTCAATGGCTTCATACCTGCATAAACTCATAACATAGGGGGATAAGAGTACACAAACCACTTACGAAATTCAAACCCAAGCCAAGCATGTACATCAGTACAGGCATATACTTATCTCTTGGAAACACAAATTCGCCAATAAACGGCAAAAGTAATAAATCAGAGGTTGGTATTTTGGACAAATTTCTCTTAAAACGGGGAATATATTATGTATCTTTTTTTAACGTGTCTTTAACAGGCCAACCACTCCTGGCAGGACAAAACTTTCTATTGTCGTTGAAACCTTCATTAAGGCTTCCTCTGTCCAAAGACTAAAGCTTATATTCCAGGCAATCTTGATAATCAGTACCATAAGAGGGAGAAACATGGATGTACAAAACTCAATCAAGATTTCCACAAGAAAAAACCTTTCATATTTTTCTTAGATACTAGGAGAATCTGCCTTACATAGCATGCTCGAGAAGCTAGCCAAATAAAGAAAGATATGGCAATTGGCAAGTATCAATAAAGATACTTGCATTGCATTGTTATACAAGGCAATGAGACTTTCATTTATGAGAGAGAACAATAGTATATATATCTAAGATTTACTCCAGGCATGTAAATGCTCAGTCCAGTAGTCATGTACTGAGCGTATAGGAATTCGATAAAAAAAAGCGGCACAATGGAAATATCTGCCAAATTTAAGCCGAAGTTATTGGAAATGTCTGAGTGAGTAAAGATGTTATGTGCGGACATGTTATATGCCTGGTCATTTTAAAATTAAATTTGAACCATACCTCATTAAAAACAAACATCGGCTAAGCTCAAGTGCTTCCAAAAGTTCAAAACACGTCACTTCACCAGCTTCATGATCCTCAGAATTTGCCGCCGCTTCTCTAGCTTTTTCTGTAGCTTCCTTTATTTGTTGCCATTCTGAACTGGTATTGTGAATGACTCTAGCCTGCACACTCCAAATAATAAATGAGAATGGATATGATACAATTACTGTCTGATAGCTTACACTTGAAGATGTGGTGCTTGTGTTATACAAACCAATAGGTTACCTGCGGAGTTTGGATTCCCAGCCACTTAGCCAATTCATATCCGAGACGTTCAGATTGCGTTGCCATTCTTGATGATGCTATTTTTATAACAGCTGCTGCCTCTTTTGGAGAAGCATCAACACTCCCCTTACAATTGAAAAAGGCAAAGAAAACAACACCTCCAGAATTCACGGTTACCTATGTGCACGGAAATGAGGAAAAATTAAGGCAGAGATTGAGAAAATACACAAATGATGCACACTTCTCTGTAATTTAGTATTGCATGCAAAAACACGCCTAAAAAAGAAAACCCTTCTCTGCACAGCTCACTTGAACGAAAGAACAGGATAGGTGCTGATGCTGTAAATCTAAGTCAAAAATGTATTGGGCAGAAGCTAAACTAGCAAGGACTCATTATTCTTTAAAACTTAAAAACTAACAACTAAGAACATGATCAAAGCCACACTAAATCTTTATTTATGTGTTAAGCTAAAATATTATGGATCAAGGTTATAGTGATAAATAAGTAGAAGGGCACAAATAAAAGAAATCCAAAATGGATATCAATATGCAGGATGCAAATTGGTTTTGCATTGAAACTTATGTTGGCAATGAATGACAGGCAAATTACATCTAAGGTATCAACCTTATTTGCTATTTACTCCTCAACACTGAAAGGTTTCTATTAAACACGGAGAGTATTATATTAATGCTTGTGTACATAAGTAGTGTAGAAAATTGATGAACCTCAAGAGCTTTGTTCATTTCATCCTCAGAATATTCATTGCTACTGCCGTGTTCAGTATGGTGCAGGGAAGAGAGCCCATCCCAAGAAAAGGAGCTTGATTCAACATCCAACATTTCAGCTTTACCAAGCCTCTCCCACAAGCTAATTTCTGTCTGATCAGGGTGTTTATCACATTTTGGATCCTCAATCGATTCTCTAGTGCAGAACACAAATTACATCAAATGAACGTCACAAACAGACATGGGGTCAACTTCTAAAAGCCATAATGAAAATTGCTAAAATCACATTAGTCCTTGTTGTACAATTTTAGGGACAAAATTGAATGACCTAACAAAGGACTAATGTGATCGAGTATTTTCAATTTCAAGAACTATTTTGGAATATTAAAAATTTTAGGGACTAAGTTCACCACCCTACAATTTAAGGACTATTTTAGTGATTCACTCGAGAAAGAAACTTTAAACGAGTAAATACCGAAGTTGGTCCTTGAAAATTTAGAGCTGTATCAATCTAATACTCCACATTATCAATATTTCAAAATGATCCCTGAAATTGCGAAAAGCTAATCAAGTTCGTCCCTCTATCTGGATCTGTTATCAAATGCATCCACTTAGTTTCAAATTCACCTCCTAGATTACCAATTTAAAGTCGTTCTTGTCTCTACCAATACTACCATAGGGTCAAATTTGATTAAAATTTTGTAATTTCAGAGATCATTTTTGTGAATAAGTAGATAGCTATAATCCTATAATTTCAACGAGCAATTTGGATATTTAGTTATCTTCAAACCTATTACCTAAAATAACTAAATCTCACACACTAGAATTGGTAAGCAATGAGAGAGAATGACATATATAGTAACTAACATACATATAATTAAAAGGCATGTTGGTTGAAGGACTACGAGGGAAGCCAGAGGATCGATACTTTGAAGTGCGTTTACGAACCAATTGAAGCCATTGTGTGAACCTAAACGATGGCCCTGCAGTTATATCTCCTAACATATACAAAGCCTGCATTGAACATTTATCAATAATCCATACAGTTACACTTGCAATTCAAAAGACCCTAAGAAAAATTAAAGACTGACCCGAGAAGTTTCTGTGAGAGGCAATGGAACCTCAATAGCCTCGTCACTTTCAAATTCCAATTCCTTCTTACATGCAAAAAAATGTTGAGTTGATGTTAATTTAAAAATGATCACAATAAGATCTAATAATTGATCTGCAATGCAATTGCAAACTATTTGTAAATGCAGATCACATTTCTAAAAGATCAATACAGAACATGATTGTGATGATTTAAGATATAAAGTTGATGATTATGATAACATGAATGAATATAAGTATCATTTGTTATTTTTGTATTATCTATGTTGTAGAGTATGAAAGAGGGTCTGTGTGTTAACCTGGTTTTGATCTTTTGCCATATCATATGGTATTGTATAAAAATATTTGGTATTTGTGTGAGAAATAATGTGCTTTTTTTAAGGAGATGGAGAAAGAGAATTGTGATCCATAATTCATTCATACATACATAGAAATATTTTGGAGATGAGAAACACACAACAGATTCAATTAATTATTGTACGTTGGTTGTTGTATTGTATTGTATGATAATGATAACAAATTAACAAGAGTATGGTACAACTACAACGTAGTAGAAAGAAGAAGTATAGAAACTTGGGACGGTGTTTCATTCATTTCAGTGTGGAAGTGGGTCATGTCATGTCAGTTAGTTAAATAGAGTTTGAGTCGAGTAAAGCAAATCTTGACGGTGATGGAATCTGCACCATCATCATATCAAATTGCTTGCCACCATGCCACGTAGAATACCGTCACTTTTTTCTTTCTAAAGTTTTATTTTTTTAAGGTTCTTTCTAAAGTTTTGTTTTTGGGAAAAAACAAACTTAAATTTAAGAAGTTCAGAGTTTAAAACTCATTAAAAGGTAGATAAATATTATTTTAAGATGTTTTCAGCTTTATATCGGAACAATATCTAAAAAACGAAATGTTATCTTATACCCTAAAGACAAAAGTTAGTTTTGAAAATTTTTCATTCAATATTTTATTTTTGACAAAAATAAATGATGGTCATTCATTCAATTTAATAGAATGTATCAATTCAATACAAATTTAAAATTGGTAAAAACAAAAAAATGAGTATGCGAATAAACTCATATCATCTATGTTAATAGCATAAAATGACATGCTCCTCCTCAAAATCTCAGGTTCGGTTCTCTCCGGGTCAATTTATGTGAGCTAATTTAGCTTCTTAAAAATAAAATAAAAAATAGCATAAAAGAACAAAGTACTTATGCCTACAAACATGACTATATTCAAGTCTCCGAATCTACAATATTGATGACGCCAAAATTATTGATTGAATATGCACTTGCTCAAAGCTAATCTTTTAACCCGAATCAAATAAACACCGTACAAAGACGAGAAATCAAAATCACATCGCACAAAGACGAGAAATCAAAACAAATTGTGTCGTGCAAAGACGACAAAATCACAAAAACAAGGGAAATAAAATTAAAAATATATGGAAATCACTTATTCAACTAAAAAAGAACGAAAAACAATTCGGAGGGGTGATTTTGAGTCAGAATTGACCCTAACTCATTGGTAGATCAAGGAGAAAAAAATGGTGACGACTAGGATTTGGAAATGAGAAAAGAGAGAGAAACTCGAGAACATTTTCATTCAATATCTTTTTTTTTGAGCAAAGGGAACATTTTCATTCAATATCTTAAAAGTTTAAAAAGTTGTCTATTTCAAATATAAACCTTGTCTTTTACTTTTATTTTTAGCTTCTTCACTTATACCATACGAGCACAATTTAGCATGATGCTAAAAAAATAAATATCAAATCTTTATTTATACCCTAAAAACACTGATGCGAAGAATCTCCAATTCGAGCTTGGAGTGGCTTCAGAGAAAGAAGGGAAAACAAACAACACAAAATATGGACGAATCCGTTTCTGATTAATTTTCTATCATGTCTCTTGGTAAGATATAGCCAAGGAAAAATAACACTTGTAATGGGATCATGCCACATGTAGCCAGATCCTTACATTACACAAGAATTGTAATAAGATAAAAACAAGTAACTAATTGTAATTATTCTGTGACTTCACTTCTTCTCTTTTCCAGCTGGCTCTCCCACGTAGTCCTTGAGCCAAATTGGGCTTTCCTTCTTGCGAATTGGCCTGCTAGGTCCACTTGGCTCTTTTCCTTTTGTCGCCTCCTTTGTGCTTGTATCACACAATTTAGCATCACCCTAAAAAAATAAATATCAAAAACACATTTTGTTTTGTGAAAATTCTATTTTTATTCTTTAAAATTTAAAAATTGTTATTTTTAAACCCAAATTTCAATATACATTTTTTATCCACTCAAAAAAATATATATTTTTATTTTCGGTTCCTTAACTCGTGTTGTTAGGTCACTTTTTTTTTTTTTTCAAGTGTTAGGTCACTTGTTAAAATGGACATTTATTTCGTTAAAAAACACACGAACATTACGAAATGACAAAAATATTATAAACTTACACATATAAATGAAGGCGTCGAGATTTGAATCTCAATCATAAACATCCGACCTAATAATTTCGTCATTTTTATCGGTTGAGTTAGGATTTATAGACACATGACATTTATTATTACCCTTACAAAATGGACATTTATTTATTATGAATTGTGAATGTTTAGATCTTGCAACACCTTTTTTTAATCAGGTTCCCCTTATCCCATGAGGCTTTTCTTTTCCCTTTCAAACACGAAGGTTTGCATATGGCATAATTATAAAATAATAAATATTTTTTGTAATGCTTAGTGTTTGAAATTAATTTGTAAGCATTATTATAGTGGAAATTTAATTTTTTACACACAATTATTATAGTCACATTTCATCGATTAGATATTTGTGTTTGTAATTTTGAAAATAAAGGTCACTAGATTGTGAACAAACGTCTTTTATATATCGTGGTACATTATTTATTTATTTGGTCTTTGATTATGATCCTAAGGCCAGAATTGATCATGCATCTAATACTTGTTCTGCAATAGTTTCAAAATCAATGTTAGAGACTTAAAAATAGTCTTCTCTAGGTGTCATATTTAAATTTCTCATGTACTAACATTTTGTGTTTGATCTGTTCATACAAAATTTCGCTCTAACTTCAATTGGACTTTCCATTACTAGACATTTGGGTTGGTCTCGCAAAATTAATCCGTCATAACGATGGTCTTGCAAATTAGTCTGTCCTAAAGATATCAATGTTTTATTTATGAAAAAAAACATTGTCATGTCAAATATACATTTCCTTACGCAAATATTGAGAGGAAATAATATCCTAGGACTAACCCATCAGAAACCCAAAAATATTTGGGCACCTATGGATTAAATTGTTGTTATTGTTTACAAATACAATAAAAATTTGTCAACAACGTTGAGATATCTGTCCTTTTTTTGTTGTTCAAACTTGTGAAAATGGTAACGAGGTGAGAAACACAACTTATCTTGGTCCTTGGGATTTTTCACTAAAAGCATGTTTTGATTATCCTGTATTCAATTTGTTCTTGTTGAATATGATATATGTTTGACGGGAATGGATCCTCTCATATGATACGAGGGTCTACTAAAATCTCCATCATTCATTACAAATGAAAGAGAAAAACTTGTTTACCAAAAAGTGAATCTTAATTGTTGAGATCTAAACATATGATAAAACACAAGGAAAATAATAATAATCATAATGATGTGGGAATGAACTTTCCCATATCAAACGCATTTCAAAAGTACATATAAAAAACACAATTTTTTGTACCTTCCTCCAGAAGTGTATTATTGGGCAAAAATATGTTTTTCTTATGGTGTGGATGTAGATTTTCAAAATCCTATACGATGTTCCATGTAAATTGATTCAACATACAACACACAATATTTTTCAAATAGCATGCAAGGCTAAAAATAATTCACATCTGAAAATATGTTTACCAAACAAAATGTAAGACTATAAAAGTTCACATGTGGATCGAAGAAATAACAAAACTATTAAATCTTTTAAGGTTTATGTTCAAGAGAAAAACAAAGAATGCAGCAAGTATCTCCTATTAATGATTTACACATGAATTAGTAATCTAATTTCCTGTATTAAGACAACAGATATCTTTTTTTACCAAACCAAATAGAAGCAAGGAATAATAAGACACAACCTAAGACCGTGCCTCCAACTGTGGCCCAAAATTGACGAGGTTGTCCATCAAAGAGATCAATATGAATATTCATGCCAAACAATCCAACAACCACAATACCTGCATTCACTATCATATTTATTGTGTTGAATATTATTGATACTTGTAGAAGCTGATTTTGCTTATCATCTAACATTATGTTGATGTAGTCCTCTGTATTATCCACATACTCACTCAACTAATTAACAAAGGAGAAAAACCAAATATCAGTTCTCTAATATTAAATGTGTGCTATAAAAGAGTTCAAATGAAATACATACACTGGATAATTTTTGCAAGATTCCATTTATCTGTGCAAAATATGCTTCTAAAAGCATCTCCAATTCTTTAACATCAAGCTTAGGACCATATGATTTGTCTTTAACCGAACCTGATTCATCACTAAAATTAAGGAACAAAATGTGAGTATGACTCATATAATTGCTATGCAGAACTATATGTTTCAAAATAGATCTGTTATTTATTAATCGACTGTGTTAATATTTTTTTCTTCTTCGTAAATCATTAACAAAATTATAAGCACAAGACGAAAAGGTTAAGGCACTAATGGCGCCAAAAGTCAATGACAACCAAGTGAAATCCAAAATCCAAAATACACTAGTGTTAATATATAGTTTGTACCTTTCGTCTCTATCTTCATCAGATGTTGAATTGTACCCTTCTTTTGCCGATGATTGCTCTGATAATCGAGCATCAAGTTTTTGTGTCAAGAACATTTCAGCCATGTCATTATCATCATCCAACAAATTTTCTAGTTGATCTGCGACCTGTTAAACCCAAGAATGTTAGTATCCGTTTTTAGTTTTTAAAGAACAAGAAAATTTTTCTAACAATGGAAAGTCATGAGCATATATACTCCAGTTGACAGCAAAAGATATTTTCACACATCTATTATGAGATTGTTTGTAACAAAAGCAACTTATGACATATTCAAGGGAGGACCCATAAATTTTACATTGTGAGGGCTAAATATAAGTTCACATCAAATACAATATTATGTACATTATTCATGACTGGCTTAGCAACACTCTCACCGACTCTCATAAACCTAGCTACACAAGTAAAGGTTGTAACTGTAAGGGCCTCTTGACACCAAATCACTATATATCCTTTTAAGCTAAGTTGCTAATCTCAAATACAATTTGTATAACTGTGGTAGATTAATGGACATAAATGGAACTTATGAAAAACAGATTTGGATCATCTCCTTTACTATTTCTCTACATCCATCTCTTAACTCTCTATCCCTTAGCTCTCTCTTTTCATTCAAAAATAATAAAATTATCAAGAGAGAGATGTAGAGAATAGTGAATGAGAGGATACAATTTGATTAGAAGCATGTCAAAAGGAACGCATGCAGAAATTATCAAGCCATGAATAATCCAACTCTAGTTTGTCTTGTCCCACTTAAATAGTTCGGTTGGTGAGCTAAGAAACACCAAGAAAATTTTAAGGAGGTGAAGGGTTTAATTGTTGGATTAATTATTTAATTAATCAATTATGGATTGACAATAATCAATTATTATAAGTTAATCTTATAATATAAACTATGGTCTATTGTGTTAAACACTAATTAGTTGATGAATATGTGTGATTGAGCTATTCTTTCTAAATGGACCGTGATGAGTTGGACTATTTAGCTAAGCCCAATGAGAGGTTCCTGCTCTCAACCGATTAGCTATTGAAACGTCATCCCATCAGACGGTACTATGGTCTATTGTGTTAAACACTAATTAGTTGATGAATATGTGTGATTGAGCTATTCTTTCTAAATGGACCGTGATGGATTGGACTATTTAGCTAAGCCCAATGAGAGGTTCCTGCCCTCAACCGATTAGCTATTTAAACGTCATCCCATCAGACGGTACTATGGTCTATTGTGTTAAACACTAATTAGTTGATGAATATGTGTGATTGGACTATTCTTTCTAAATGGACTGTGATGGGTTGGACCATTTAGCTAAGCCTAATGAGAGGTCCCTGCCCTCAGCCGATTAGCTATTTAAACGTCATTTCCATCAGACGGTTAAACATTCTGAAGAGTATTCTGAAAACCTAACGCTAAACAGAATGAGGGTAGTTATTCCTCTCATGATTTGTTGGCATCGTTCAGGAACCTTAAACATACAAGGTACACAATTTCTTCTTCCTTCTTTATTATTGATGATATGCTATAACTTGTATCTAATAATCCATGACTAATCTCGTAAACTTTTATCATTAATCTCTGAAAACTAACACAAGTACTAACTAACTTACAAACATTTTTCCTATTAAAAACTTTGAAAACCAAAACCAAGCTTTATTTACATTGTCAGGTATTACAAGTTAGAATTGTAAACAAAAGGGTACATTAGATGATGATTGATGAGACATAACAAGAGATCAAACAAAGAGTGACCACATATGATATGGAGAAATAAATGATCACAAGATATATTTAAGTTTTGAGTATATATTTACCTTCTGTACTCGACCAAAAAGTGAAACCAAACGATTCTTGATTTGCCTTACACGTTCAAGGTTGAGAGTACTAATTCGAGAAGTCAATTCATCCAAAGCTGGATAAGCCTCTTTTTCTAGCCCTTGAGTCTGATATAATATAAACACAGCACAAATCATAGACCTCATAATTAATAAGCATATATATAGAATGTGTACCCATAACTCTACTGTTTCATACAATACATTTATATCACATACCTCAGATTCAAGGCACGTACAAGTAGATTCAATACAAGCTTCAAGAGCTTTAAACTCAAAAGGTAAGTGCTTAGGAGCCGACACAACGCCTGCAATGGAGTTCGGTGAACCGGCCTCAGATGCATTGTTAGGAGAATCATCGAACAAATGTTTCGCTTCATAATCACTATCCACATTATTGCTAATTTGGATATTATTAGAATGAGGTACCCGCGCTTGAAGATCTTGAAGGAAACGAAGAAAGAAAGGGTTTGTGGAATTAATCATAAGCACTTCATTGGAAGTGATAATTGCTTGAATGTGCTCTAAGTTAACAACAATAGCTTTTTCTCGTCCTAAGATAGAAGAAGGGTTAGAGAGTTTTGGATCAAGAGCTCTAAGGTCACGCGTAGGTAAACCTGTTCGTTGCATGATGGAGTGTTTGTCAATATCTTCAACGCGTGATTCACCTGTCTCTGATACTACCATCCAACTCTTCACTACCATTCCATTACCCTTTCGTCGACACCCTCCTCTCATCGTCGTCACCACCATTGTTGCTGCTTTTCCCTCAACCTTACTATCACGCATCAAAGTGATGATTCCATTCAATATATGTAGTCTAACTTTAATTTTGATGAATAATAATAACTAGGTTTTTTCTATTTAATTTAAATGTCCATAAATATTTACTCGTTCACTTATAATAACACTAGAACTTCTCTTGATCCGTTTGATTTGATGATAAGAGATTAAAATCCCACCAAATTCGGTAAGATCTGTTTCTTTGTGTAACAGTTTTGTTCTTTTTATGTTTTGTTTGAATAAGTAACATATTTCTGTTTTTTGGCAAAGAATAATTGTAAGAGTGGTGATACATGTAACACCCCATGTGGCAATACACCTTTTACACCCACACAAAATTCTGACATATGGCAACCTAGACCTCACACAAATAGAAGAGAAAGTGTGGTTGTGAGATGAACTTACCAAAATATCTCTAATGCATGGAGTGTACAATGGGGTGTATGAATAAAAGGTGTTCATGTAACATTTTCCTAATTGTAACATATTAGTATCTTAGATTACTAGCAGAAATAGAATAATAAAATAATTTCTGTTTTGTTTGAATAAGCATAATGCTATCAAATTATATTTATATTTTTCAATAATATATATTTTTTGACAAAAATAATATCAATAATATAAAAATATAATATAAATTCTTATCTTTTTTTTCATTTCAACTTTAAAGATATCAACTTTCATTTTTGTTTCCTTCCAACTTTGGACATTCTAATTTTTTTTCATAGTGCACTTTTACCTACAATAGAGCTTCAAGTTGAAGGTTCACGGAGGTATGATGAACATGTAGAAGAAGAGAATGAAGATAAAGAAAAGGAAAAAAAAAAATTAGATAGTGATAGTGCCCTATTACATACAATAAGTTTCAAGATCCATGCTTCTTTTTTAACAAATAGATCAAACAATTAAGATGAAAAAAAAAAGTTGCTGCTAAGTACTGGTTAAGCATAGCATAAAAGGTAATTATTACTATAAAAGGAAACTGTTTTTGACTTTATTATAAATTAATTATACAATTTCAATGCATTAACTACTATA
>Ga0315913_1002239_pt1 | contig 22477 bp, 10 predicted proteins | sample MpolsnodulesMG_FD_207736 | JGI IMG/M metagenome (GOLD analysis project Ga0315913, IMG submission 207736) | Medicago polymorpha root nodule microbial communities from Los Angeles, California, United States - small nodules | ecosystem: Host-associated > Plants > Roots > Nodule | place: USA... | reverse complement strand
TTTGTTTTATCTAATTTCTCCAACTACTTTCCACTCAACAACTACTCATTATTTTTAAAAAATAGCACCAATAATAATATTTATTAATTTCACCTACTAACATATTTTAATAAATTAAAATATAAAATGGGGTGTTACAATTTTCACTGGTGGACTTTCTTTCAATTTGTCTCCAACATAATTAGCATCACAGAATCCAACTAGCTTATAATTTTGGAATTTCATATAAAGCAAGTCAAGCTTAGTTGTTTCCGTCAGATATCTAAAGATTCTCTTAACAACATTTAAATGAGATTCTCTAGGATATAATTGGAGTCTTGCACATAAGTATATAATGAATAGAATATCATGTATAGAACCTATTAGGTAAAGTAAAGGATCTATCATACATCTGTACAACTTCTGCTCTGCCTCCCTACTTATATCATTCTTGATGAGATTGCATGCATGATGCAAATGTGTAGCCGTTAGTTTACATTCCTCTAATTTGAACTTCTTCCAGATGCTCCTTTGTATTGGGTTAATGAACATAGAATCCATATTTGCATTGATTGATTTGAACTCCAAGGAAGAGGTTCAATTCTCCCATCATACTTATTTTAAACTCTGCCTGTATCATCTTAGAGAACAATTAAGATAAAAGATTTCAGAGTCTTTATGAAAATAGTAGTGTCAACTTGACCTCTTTTGAAATCATTTTCTAAAAGAACGTTGATTAGTCTATCATACCAAGCTCTAGGAGCTTGCTTTAGACCATATAGTAACTTTTTTAGTTTAAAAACATACTCTAGGTGTTTTGAATCTTCAAACCCATGTGGTTGTTTGACATATACTTCTTCAGATATGACACTATTTAAGAATACACTCTTAACATCCATTTGATATAAGATGATACCGTAATTAACAACATATCATAATAATCTAATTGTTTCTACTCCAGAAACAAGTGCAAGGGTTTCAGTGTAATCTATACCTTCCTCCTGATTGTAGCCTTAAGCTACAAGTCTAGCTTTATTTCTTACCATTTCAACTAGCTCATTGAGCTTGTTTCTGAAAACTAACTTTGTTTCAATGATGTTCTTCTAAGGTAGCTTAGAAACTATATATGTCATATACATCAATACTCTGAAATTGATTCAGTTCTTCTTGCATTATCACAATCCATCCACTAATACTGCTTCATCAATAGAAGTTGGCTCAATCAATGAAAGTGGTCCCAACATGGAGTGTTCATTTCTGAAAGTTAATCTTGTCTTCAGAGGATTGTCTTTGTTTCCAATGATTAACTCTTCTTTATGTGAAGACTTGTACTTGAATGTTCTTTTGGACTGTGTTGCTTCTTCTAAACCATCATGAGCTTCTTTATCTGAATGTGCTTCAGAGGTTACACCATTTTGGACCATTACGGACAATCACAAGCTCTAAGGCTTCAAAAGCTTGTTTAGGTGTTGAAGCTTCTTCAGTAATCTGAAACTCTACAGAACTTTCAACTAGCTTTGACATTTTATTGTCGTGCTCTTTTTCATCAAATTTTACATGTATTAATTCTTCAACTGTGTTAGTCTTAGAATTATACACTTTGTATGTCTTTAAGCGTTCAGAGTATCCTAAGAAGATACCATTCTGAGCTTTGGCATCAATTTTTTTTAGATAGACTTTGTTATTCAAGATGTAACATGTACATCCAAACTAGTGAAGGTAAGATATGTTTGGTCTTTTTCCTTTGAAGAGTTCATATGGTGTTTTGTTTAGTATAAGCCTGGTATAGATTATGTTATGGACATAACATGTTGTGTTTACAGCTTCTGCCCAGAAGTTCGTAGCCATATCAGTTTCAATAATCATGGTTCTGGCCATTTCTCTATAACTCTATTTCAATGTGGAGTTCTATGAGAAGAGAATTCATGGAGGATTCCATGTTTTTCACAAAAATTTCCAAATGGCTCATTTTCAAATTCTCCACAATGACCATAGTTGACTTTCAAAATTTTCAACTCCTTTTAATTTTGTACTTGAGTGCTACTTCTTTTTGGGTAAAAGAATTTCATGCTTTCTGCTTCTTCTTGGGTAAAACGAACGAAGGATTGCATGCTAGCTTGATTTGAAGACCTTGGAATTCATCCAATTTCAAGGGTCTTGAAGATTGGAGGTAATTGGAGTGATTGCATAGTGTATAAGATTTAGGACCGTGGTTATTCGTAAATTGAATAAACCTATGTAATTGACTCTTTTAAACATTTTCAACTTTATAGTTGAAGACTATAAAAGAGGTGTTTTCTTCTACAAATAGAGGATGTATCCCTAGCGAGGACGAAAATTGGGAACCTTTATAAATATATTGTTCTTCTTTCTCTTACGCTTTAATTTCTGCAAATTTACTTTGATGTATGATAATGATGAGTTAGGTTAATTGTTATATGCCTTGTGATTGAATAAATTCTAAAACCCTTTTCAAGAACATGTTGATTCATTAATTCAATCACCTTTCATACTAGAAACTAACTTGTTAACTAATTCATCACGTGTATCTAAGTTGTTTGAAATAGTTATTTGTTTTGTGGATTATGTTGTGTATTGTTGATTGATTGTTAAGTAATAATTCAAATGTGAATTTCTCGTTCCTAATTGAATTATCATTTTTTCATTGCTCATTCTTTTATCGTTGAAGTTTTTGCATAATCCAACATTGTCATACGCTTTCAAACCCAGGCTTTCGAAAAACTTTGAATGCTAAGGTGATAACCTATTCACCCTCTCTAGCTTATCATTGTTTCCGTCATATCAGCCAACAACAACATCAACATATGATTCTTTTGAAGGAGACTCAACCACATTGTCCATGCTCTCATGATATTGTTAAATATCTCACTTGCCTTGACCTCCTTGACTTCCTTATCTTCCTCATTCACTTTAACATCCTTAGGTTTGGGTCTGTAGTCTCAGATGCATTTAACTCTAACATTTTTCCCAACTTAAAAATGACAAAGTAATGTAGTAGTTTTAGAGAAAACAGTTGTTATGGCATTCATCAAAGTCGTATCTCTATCAATCACAATCACCTTTGGCATATCTTCCTTTGAGTTAAGAAGATCAAGAAACATATGTAAAACCCAATTGAAGTTATCATTTTTCTCAGACGTCTGAAAAGCAAAAGCCACTCAATATTTCATATTTGATTAGGTGACCCTAACTATCTCAAGCAATGGCATTCTCTACATGTGTTGGTATTATAGGTGGAGTCCATGATCAAAATAGTCGGAAAATTGTTATACTACTTAATAGATTCAAGATGAGCCTAAAATATGCCTTGAACAGTAATAGCCTCACATTTTGTTCTAGTGAAATAACCATATTTGTGCTCCTCCAACTTTGCGACCAAATATTGCATCTCTTACTTGTCATCTCTACTTGCCTTTTTAATTTTTTGACGTGTATTGTACACTTGTTTTATATTCGTCAGAGAGTCTTTTCTTTTTCCGTTCAAACTCATTAGAATATTGCTTGGCTGCAACAAACTCTTGGTCAAACTACCAATAAGCTTATTGTCTTTCCCTCTTAATTAGTGGTGGAGCCAAGAATTTTATAGAGCCTGGGCAAAATTTTAACCGCAAATTAACAATTTCACATGTGACATAATATATAAATAGTCATAAATCAAGATAAAAGAGACTCGTCATTTTGTCAATAAAAGCGCAATTTGAAAAAAGAGAGATGAAACATAACCTGTCAATAGTGTGCTAAATAAAATTAGGAGGTAAATAAAACAATGATAAGTTTCAGTGACAGCCGACACCGTAGGTAAAGGTCCTTAAATGTTTTTAAAATGGTATCCTTAAAATTACCTACGGTTTTGTCCCTATGTAAAGGTGGAAAACAAACAGTGAGAACCATTTGATAATGACAGACAGATTTAGCTACGGAAATTAACCTTATAGTGATGGATTTCAGCTGTCATTCTAAGTCAAATTTCTTGTAGTGATACAAAGAAAGTATGGGTTGAGCCCGGACACGTGCCCGGGCTCGCCGGGTGGTAAAACCACCCTTGCTCTTAATCTACCATTTTAACTTTGGCACCATCTTATGCTTGTGAACTCCATTAAGAATACCCAACCACCATTCATTTGTTTCCCTCCTCACATATCCACGGAACTTGAACTAACACCCACATTTTTCTGAGCATGTGACTTCAAGCTTCACTTTCTTCTTGGGTGTTGTGACGCCCAAGTCAGTAAGATGTTCAAGAGAAAATGCGGCTATTTTATGTACAAGAAGTGTCATACCTGGCCCAAGGCTAAGCAAGGGTATATATAGTGGATAAATAGGTTTCGGCTGACAAACCTTCACTTAGGTAGTTGTCCCTAACTAGACAAGAGTCACCATCGGGGTAATCCATATAATAGGATCCAGACTAGATGATCATGATCTCTTAGTCCAGACAATAATCCAGTGGGATTTAGGATGTGTCCATCGTATGGTGTCACTTGCTTCTAGGGCTTGGGTCAGACCTAAACCCAATCAGATTGGGCCTTTAGCTAGTTCGAAACAAAAAGAAAGGTGTCATGTCAACTTCATTGTCACCAAGTTAAGACACACTAGAATCAACAAGTAAAGCTTCAAAATGAACAGAAGCTTCACCAATCTTTGATTTTGCATCAATTGAAGTTTTAACCTTAGATGCTTTCAACTCAACGGAAGAATCAACAATACTTGGTTTGACTCAACTAAATTATCAACCAGATATTCAACCATATATATCAATAAACAATATAACATTGCAAAACACAAATTATTAATAATTAATTCAAGCATTAAATGGAACATAATACCAAAAAAAAAGCTTACATGTTATAAGTCATTTTCTAGGAATGACCATTAACTACCGCTAAAGATAATAACATAATTTTGAGGTGTAGGAGAACAATTTTTAAAGTTTAAAGAACAATTTCTGTCAAACATAACCTTGAGTAGTCTAAAACTATTAGCAGCTTGGTCCCACAGAAAACTAAAAGAATAGTCAACAAACTAGTTGGGACTAAGAATTAAGTCCTTAAATGATATTGGGCTAGCAACCTTAAGTCATAAGGAAGAATTCTTCTCTTTACCCAACAAAAATTGCTCGCTCCCAACTGAAAAGACTAAAATACCCCTGCATGAGTTAACACACGCTAGTAAATCTCCGTGTGAATTAACTCACATTGGATATAGGTGTGCGTGAGTTAACTCACGCAAACTACTGATATAGCAGTAGACAACATTAAATGCAATGCAACCAAGTTTGTAACCTTGACAAACTTATAATGTAACTGAATTACGCTAGTCATTCATGTCCTTTATGAAGTCGTGAAAAAGAGGTTTAAGTTCTTTATAACCCCCACCGAAAAGTTGGACGAGTTGAAAGCACAACTTGATGAATACTTTATCCATATTGGTGCAAATCAAAGAACATCTGATGTAGTAGTAAATGTGCCAGGCGTGGACTTGGGGAGGATAAGGAAGAGGACGTTTGGAAGACCGTGTATTTTCCACAACTTTTCGAAGATGATAGCGACGTTGCTTACATGTTTAGCGTGATGGTTGAATTTTAATGATAGTGACGTTGCTTAATGAATTTGTGTTAAGTGTAATTTAACGATGAATTTGTGTAATTTTTACCGTTTATGTGAGATTATGTGATTTTGGAAATTTAAGGAAGAATTGGTGTAATTTGGATCGTTTATGTGTCATTAAGTGTGATTTAGTGATTATGCGTCGTTAAGGACGAATTTGTGTAATTTGGATCGTTCTCGTGCGATTATGTAATTATGTTGTTAAACTTGTGTAATTTGGTTCAATTGTGAGTGTGTCAAGGTTACGGGTCATTAATGACCTGGTTGCATTGCATTTAATGTTGTCTACTGCTATATTAGTAGTTTGCATGAGTTAACTCACGCATACCTATATCTAACGTGAGTTAACTGACACAGAGATGTACACTAGAGTGTGTTAATTTACGCAGAGACATTATAGTCTTTTTTGTTGGGAGCGAGCAATTTATGTTGGATAAAGAGCAGAATTCCATAAGAAAATCAATTGTTTTAAATAGGCCCAAACCCAGTTTGTATTTTGTCTAGGTTTGAGACCTAACTATTTAAAGAGGGGTATGAAAAATTGATGTTTGTTATTTCTTCTTATTTTTTTCAGTCTTTAATTTTTGGAATAGCATGGATTCTGATCTTAACCAAACGAAAATCTATCAAAAACACTAACTATTTTATCGATAAAAGTATTTTCGTGAATAAATCTTATAAAAGAATGTCTTGATAAATTATGAATACGGTTTAACCACATTAATATGATATACACCTACTAGCTAAAGTGGAAAATTAAGGCCTGTCAAAAGGCTACAATATTAGATACTCGATTTTTCTTAAAATAATATTAAATACTTGATATAAGTAATGAATTGATTATAATTAAAAGTTTGGCATGGTTAGATTAGGGAATCTCAACACAGTGCTGCTGGCAGGAAAATTTCAAGCTTAAAATCTCTTTGTTGATATGCGCCGGTGTCTCAATCTGAAGCTCTATTGCGTGTCAAAACTGCGTCCTTCTTTCAATTTGCACATGTTAGTAGCATATCGATATAATAATGCTATATTCTCTTTCCTATAAAACTAATAATAATGTGTTTTTGACGTGTAATAATGCTATATTCTCTATGATAGTGAATTATATTATATATATGCTGCACAATTATATGTATGATATATTTTAATTTTAACAAAAGAGGCATTTTGGAAAAATAAAGGTCAATCATCATAGCTACTGTTTTTGTAAGACGCTCATAAGTCATAATGGCTATTTCTTTCTACCAAACTCATAATAGAGAGTTAAACCAAGAAGTAACACATGACATTAATTAAATAGTAAATAGCATAAAATATAGATATTTTTTTGGAATTTTATTTCATTAAAAAAAAGTTAGATGAAGAGAATATAAAATAAGTTCCGTCAAAAAGATAAAAACACGGCGTAAAAAGGAGGCTAAATAGAAGGAAGAGACCCAGACGAAAACGCAAGTGGAAATTCAAAACGGAGAGCACAATATGCTTTATTGACTTGGCCACCATATTATACAGTCGTGTTTGGCATAAGTAATCAGATAAGTCTCTTCAAAGTTCAAACACATACACAAACTACGCTAGAATGTCTTAACTGCGTAGTTTAATTATGGATTTAAATGAGTTAGTCATTAATTGAAAAACTAATTTGCTATGTTTTTCTTCAATTATTACAAATAGTATAGCTGTCAAAAAGAGCTACGCAACTAGTTTAGAGTTGACTTGAAAGGCTTAAGGCTTCATTGAAATGTGTTAAAAACAATTGTTTGAATAAAAGTTCTAAAAGAACTACGCAAGTTTGTTCCTATTTGGACTTAGTAGGTCAGCTCGTGAAACAACAAAATTAATGTAAAAAGAAAGTAATGGGATATGAATATAGGAATTATATTCGGTGTTGTAAGTGTGTTGACGTAGTTACCATTTGCAGCCGTCCGATTCATATCAATGGTTAAGAATGATTAACTGTGTTATATTTAATGTGAAATCTAAACCATCCGATCTCAAATAAATGTCCAGGATTAATTAACGTGTGAAACTGCATGTATTTCTACAGCAACAAATCCAAATCCATGAATATAGACATGTAATAATGCTTTTGAAGACACGCAAAATAGTATAAATACTCGATAAACATCCGGTAAGCTGGCCCTAAGCAAGTTTTCTCTTCCATTTTCTTTATTAAGGGATTTTAGGTCAATCATTGACCCCAAGTTCTTCATGATTTTTTCTCTATTTCAAAATAAATAAGTGATTTTCATATAGATCTAGGTTTTTTTCTTTGTGATTTTGTCATTTGAGTATGTTGTTATGTTGTCCCTCGTCTTGTGTGGTGTTGTTTGATTTTCCGTCTTGTTGTGATGTGCATCCGATTTTTGTTGAAAGATCAGCTATTTGATAAATGATTTGAGCATCAACGTTGCTGATCTGAAGGCATGTGCATTTTGGTCGGTTTAATTTTACCATATTATTTGTAGGCGTTTTTTTTTTGTTGTATGCTATTAACTTGGATGGTGAGTTTGTTCCATTCTTTGCGTTTTGAACGATATCGAATAATGTACTCTATCAATTTGAATGAGTGAATATCGTTTTTCTTAAAATAGAAAAAAAAAATGAAGATATTTATGTTCTCTATACATAGTGACGCATCCTATGACAAATCCTTGAGTCAAATGCTAGGACAAAGGATCTCACTCTCGAGGCTTGTACAACATAGTTGACTAACACACATAGTTGACCTTAACCTTGATGCATAACCTTGCCTCTATCTATGACACGGAGCTCAACAAGGTCCAAAGCTTTAACCATATTGTTCAAATTTGTCTTTCAAGTCCAAAGCTTTAACCAATACTATAGAGTTTTGACTTCATGTCCAAAGCTTTGATTCGATCTAGAGGTAGTACTTCACTTTGTACTTCGAATTTCCTGCACACGTGGACACACATTAGTTGAATTTCATTTGCATCAACCTAATGAAAGATATAAAAATGACTATGACGCTTTAAGATTTTAGGTAGGAATTTGTGGTAAAAGTCTCTTCATCTTAGTCGTATAGATATTTCTTCCAAAGTTATCTTGAAGTCTTCAAAAAGTGGTATCAAAGTAATTTTTTATTTTTATACCAAAGGTTTTTTTTACAATTTAATCATGATGCATGTTGTTTTGATTGGTAATGATAATATAAATGTAGTGATGCAGAAGACTCACATTTGAGGGGATATTATTGGAGTTCAAGTGTGAATCATTACTCAGACATCGTTTATGCATGTACTAAATTAAAGATCAATATATAAGAGATGATTAATATATTTAGTTCTTTAATGTTTTGAGTAGCGATGTGATGTTAGTGTTTGTTTACGAATATAACCTTTTAACTCAAATATGTTGAGGAACTTTAAAACTATCTATAAAACAAGCATAACGGCTCCTCTAGATTAAACAATATAATCCATTGTAATATATAAAGTGAATAATATCAATTGTTGGTAAATAAAAAATATTATTGATATTATATTTGTTGGTGTGTGTCAAATGTGAGTTAGAAGTTTCATGAGTTGTAGCAAGACTCAAGTGAGTTAGAAGTCCCACATTGTTTGAAAAAGTTGAGGTTTAACAAAATATAATTGAGAGAACCTATAAACTCGATGACTTAAGGTTTTGGATAATGATGTGGTGTCCAACTCACTTGTGTTCTTGCTCTTCACCCAATGTGAATTATCCCCCAAGTTCTCCTCACCACCCAATACCATGTTGATTGAAAACGTGGAGGTTGAACAACCTATAAGTGAGATAACTTATTACCTAATAAGTAAAAATAACATATAAGTGAGTAGACTCATATACTTAATGACATAAAACGTTAGGTAAAAATGTTATGTCAAACTTTCTTTATATTGTTAGCCCTAGGGGTGGCAAAAATACTCATGCCTACGGGTACTTGTGGATAAAATCTGTCACGGGCACGGGGCGAGTAGCTAAATGAGTATCCACGGGTATTTGACTCCCTATTATTATATGCATAAAGACATGAATTTGATTGTACCCATGCCCGATAATAAATTAAGTAAATTACTAAAATATCATTATATATCTTATCTTATTACTTAAAGTTGTTACCTTATTGAAGGAAATTTTACCGTCCACCTAAGTTTTATCATTAATAACCTCCTTTTATTTTTAATTTTATAATTCATCTTATTAAGTTCACCGTTTCCACTTCATTCACATCACAAAACATATCCTATAGGTTATGTAAGAATCATGAATTTTCTATGGATTATGTATGATTTATGAAATTTTGAATGGATTATGTATGAATGTTTAAAAGTTGAAGTTTTTTGGTAATTAAAAAAAAGTTATTATTTGTAAAAATAAATAAATAAATAAATAAATAAATAAATAAATATATGGGTACCCATGAATACCCATGGATACCTCAATACCCGTGGGTATACGCATAGTGGGTACCCACGAGGGTATGGGGGCGGACACAGATATCCTATTTATCCAACGAGGCGGGAACATGTATCATACTATCCATACCTATGGGTATCCATTGACATCCCTAATTAGTCCGATGTGATTCAAAACTTGTGCATATTTAACAACAAATCATCGGTACACTTTGACATGGTACCACAATGGTAAATACTTGATTTTGTAACCTCAGAATCAAAGTTCAATTCTAATTGAGACATTTGTAAATTGTATCAGTACCACTTTAATTAATAAAACAACTCTCCCTCCTTCAATTGTCTTTTTCCTTTTTTAAAAGTATAACAAATCATCGGTCGTTATAAAATTTACCCTTAATTAGTTTTCCACTTTACTTGGTCGAAAGGAATGTGTATCTAGTTGGAGGAATCTGTTTTTTATTCTCAAGTTGGATGTAGCTCGTGATAACAACTTTAGTACTAATGTAGGAAATGCATTGTTGTCATTTGATAAGGGTAACAATATATTGATATACCTCTCCAAAAGATAAGGTGTTTAACTGTCTTTACTAATCTCTGAGAACCAATGATATTTAAAGTAATCACTAATCACCATACTCCATAAAAGGCTTTGTATACTATTTTAAAAGAGTTGTTATCCATAATTTTGTGCACTTACTAATAGATATAAATACACTTTTGATACTCAATCTAGTGGAGAGCATGTGAAATTTGATCTTACACTAATTTTTGAGTAATTTTAGTTTCTTTAATTTTCGATGGTTATAATTAAACCTTTATCTCTCTTCTTCTTCGATTTAAAAATATATTGAAAAAATAATACTCAAATTCTCATAGTCTTTTGAATATTTAATAAATTAAATTAGTTAAATTGTCTTAGATATATTTTTTCAAATTTACTAATTTAAATAACAAACTAAGTCCAAATAAAAGTTGAAAATTTATTTTCTCTTTAAGTCCTATTCATACATCTAATAACATCATCAAAGTGTTAATGTTATTATAAAATCATCAAAGTATTAACTGATTATCTTTCAGTGTTGTTTTAGATCTCAAAATCATCATATCATGCTTATATAAAAAAAGTCATCATCATACTCTTAAGTACTTTAATAAAAATTGGACTTTAAGGTATTTGTAAAGATAATTGATAATGAGATCATACTTACTTTATTTCTAAAATAAAGGCACTAAAACAAATTAAAAATACGAGGGGCCAAAAATATACATAATTCAAATCGGAGCTAGGGATTCAAAATCTAATAAAGGCTTAAAAAAAAATAACATGACAAGAGATTGAATAAATGTAATTCATGTTTTATGTTACCTTATCATTGATGTGAAATATCCACCAATTTAACGGAATTTTTACATCTATTTGAAAAACTCTTGTTTTACTCATTTCAAATTTAATTGACCATCTTTAATAAATAACCGCATCTTAACAACTTTTTTTAATTAGAACTTCATACTCAAACACTTCTGTTAAAGAAGTTGAATCTACGTATATGACTATATTTGAAAAACTCTTGTTTTACTCATTTCAAGTACTAGAGCCTACGCATATGACTATATTTAAGTCTCCGAAATACCCATGTATCCGGATCTGTAACTTTGACGACTCCAAAATCATTGATTTGATCTGCATTGGATTGAAGCTGATCTGACAATCTGAACCGAACAAATACCTGAACGAAACAAGAAATACAAACTACGTCGCACAAAGGCGACAAACAAAATAACGTCGCACTAAGATGACGAAATTATGAAAGAGAAAACGAAATAGATATGAAACTCACTTATTTCAATAAAAGGGAATTAGAAAAAACGAGTTAGAGGGGTGATTTAGGGTCAATTTTTGGCCCAAAATCACCCTCTTGTGGATGAAGGAGAAGAAATTGTTCATCATTTTTGTTTTTAGCGAATTTTCATTGTATTATTCTATCAATTTGAATGAATAAATATCATTTATTTTTGTAAGAAAAAAAAAACTGTTTTATAATTATTTTATTTTTTTTGAAAGAGTTTGGTGGAACTTATTCTTCTATTTTATATGTAATTGAAAAGAAAAAGTCAAAAAAAGGTTGAGTCAGCGAGGCATGCAGAACCAGGGAAAAAAGAAAGAAAGAAGAAAAAACAACCGATCCTCCTTCTCATTGGTCAACACGTGTCTATACCGGCGGTAGCCGGTAACCGGTCATCTTCGAACCTTATGTGGACCCCACATCCACCAGCTCTATCAATTTTTTTGCACAATCCACAATTTTGAACCGAAAATTAAACCAACAAAAGAAAGAACAAAGTTGAACTTGAATTAATTTAATTAAATAACGAATCCACTAAAACTCTATTAAAGAATCATTAAAGAATCAATAAAGGAGAATTTTGTAACATTAGTCAATATAATAAAAACTCATAAAAAAAATATAATTTTCTATATAAAATATAAATTACCTTTTTTGTTTCTTTAACCAATATTTTATTAACTTTACGTGTTATTAATATAATTATAGTTAAATAAACATAGGGAGATTAATCACATTAGTTTCTCAATAGGAAATGAGTCGTTATTTTAGTCTCTGAATATAGATAAATTGTAAAATAGTTTTTGAATATAGACTTTTTTAGTCAACTTAGTGTCTGAATGCAGACTCCGTTAGTCAATTTAGCCTCTGAATGTAAACTACGTTAATCACTTTAATCCCTAAAATTGACTAACAGACCACATTCAGAAACTGTTTTACAATTTCTACTCATTTCTCATTCAGGAACTAAAATGACTAATTCTCCTATAAAACATATCTAGTAATTTGACAAGTAAATCAAAGTGAAAACAATATATTCTAAAAAAAGAAGAATAATTAGAAAGAAGGTAAGATTATTAAATTATAAATTAAGATATGATCTAAGAAAGATAAGGCCATGTTGAGAGGGGTCCTCTAAGAGATTTAGTTCCAAACCATACTTTCATCTGATTTGCAGAAGAAAAAAAAAAAAGAAAAAAGGACCAACCAAACCTTCTAAGAGTTGTGTTTGAGGAGAGAGAAATTGTTTGTCTTTCTCTCTCTTCATGAAAGGGTACATGCAAAACAGTGACTTTGAGAGTTACATAGAGAAGAGTTGAAGAAGATTGATTGTTGTTCAATTTTTCATATATTGAACATCAAGTACTTTTCATGTTTTTTTGTTTCTCACATCTTACATGTAAGTTTCTGACATCATTCCATCACTTTCTCTCTCTATATCTATATGTCTGTTTTCTTTGCTATGTTTTTTTTATATGATGATATTAGATTATTTTTTTTAGATCTAATTATATGAGATCTAATTAAATTTAAATTCTTTGTTTAATTGTGATTAAAATGATTAATGGGTTTTGGTCAAAATTGATTTTTTTTTTTAGTTTCTATATTGGAATGCTGGATTCATTTTGATTCCTTGAACTGGTATTTGTTTAATTTACCTTACTATATATATTTTTTAATGTGTTTTGATTTCTGAGATCTCTATGTGTGAATTTGTTTATTCAAGAGTTATTTTTTAAATTTTATTTTTCCTTGTTCTATGTTAAGCCACTTTGATTCTGTTCATATAATTTGATTTTGCATGGATTTTGATCTGTGATCTTGTTTTTCTGTGGTATTTGCGTTTCTGGGCCTTTAAATTTCATAGAAGAATTTATTTTCATGCGAAGAGTTATTAATTATGAAAGATAAAAATATATGAGATTTATGATTTGGATTGAATTTGATTTGTTCTGTTATGTCAGGCTCTTGTTTCTGAGCTGAGATTATACGTCTTTGTGCTGTTGATTGGAGATTGAACACTTGTTGCTGCAAAGACTATGTTGGAAGGTCGTTCCTGCTTGGTTCCGAGGTTGTTTTCTAGTTCTTGTCAGGCACAGGCAGAGAACAATTGGTCTTTCATGAAATTCATGCCGGATTTGGAAATTAAAAACGGTAAACGAGGTATTGATGATGAAGACGAACCGCAGCCGAGGAAGGTTAACAGGAGATTGGAATCTTGTTATCAAGGTGAGATGGATTCTGTTGTTCCACAAATTGATCTGGATGATGATCAGAGGAAGGATTTTGAGCCATTGAATGATTGCCAAAGTGTGGAAAATGTTGTTGCTTTTTCTGTCCTGTTTTTGGCTGAAAAATCGCAGCATTCGTTCGGTGATGAACTGCAGAAGAAGCAGCTTGATGATGGGAATTTGAATAATTCCACTGACGAGCCGACGGATGAACAAAAGGAGCATCATGCAGGGGATTCATCAGATTCAAGTTCACTTTTGCCGCGCATGAATCGGGACAGCTCGATTACCTGTCTAAGCCGATGTTCGAGGTCCGATTACGGTTCACTTGCCTCGCTGAATCAGAGCTTCCGCAACATAATCCGGAGCGGTGAGCTCTATCGTTGGAGGAGACTGAACGGTATTATAGAGCACTGGGTTTATTTTTCCTGTGCCCTCCTCGAATGGGAGGCCTATGATCCAATTCGCGAACGGTGGATGCATTTACCTAGAATGGCTTCTAACGAATGCTTCATGTGTTCGGATAAGGAGTCTTTAGCGGTAGGTACCGAACTTCTTGTGTTCGGGAGGGAGTTGCAATCCCATGTTATATACAGATACAGTCTTTTGACAAACTCGTGGGAATCTGGAATGAGGATGAATTTTCCAAGATGCTTGTTTGGTTCTGCTAGCCTCAGAGAGATTGCAATTCTAGCTGGTGGTTGTGATTCAGATGGGCATATCCTTGACTCGGCCGAGCTCTATAACTCCGAGAATCAAACATGGGAAACACTCCCAAACATGATCAAGCCCAGGAAGATGTGCTCTGGGGTATTCATGGATGGAAATTTTTATGTTATCGGGGGAATTGGTGGACGCGATTCCAAGCTCCTTACGTGCGGTGAGGAATACAATCTACAAACTAGAACATGGAAAGAAATTCCTAACATGTCACCCGGGCGTAGTGCTAGGGGATCGGAGATGCCTGCCACAGCCGAGGCACCACCTCTAGTAGCTGTTGTAAATAATGAACTATACGCCGCTGATTATGCTGACATGGAGGTTAAAAAGTACGATAAAGGTAACAAAGTGTGGCTTACAATTGGTAGATTACCGGAGAGAGCGGCGTCGATGAACGGTTGGGGTCTAGCATTTAGGGCATGTGGAGATAGGCTTATTGTTATTGGCGGACCAAGGAGTCATGGTGAGGGTTTTATCGAACTCAATTCATGGGTTCCTAGTGAAGGACCTCCACAATGGAATCTACTTGCTCGAAAACAATCCGGTAACTTTGTTTATAATTGCGCCGTGATGGGATGCTGAAGAATTCAATTGTGAAATAATTGACAGAAGATTCTTGCTAATTGGTACTTTCCTCCTTATTCTTTTACTATGATGATATTTTTCTTTCAAAGGTGGGGGAAGAAAGAAATTCAGATAATACTCAAAGATTGGCTCAAAGTTTTCAGGGGAAGAAAGCTAAAAGTCTTTTCATTTTTATGTTTACAATTTTCAGTTACTATTTTGTTCCCATTATTAAAATTGGTATCTTCCCCCATTTCCATTTACATGAAAATTTTCACAGCTTGATATCATGTAGCACGGGAATAGGTTAAATAATTCAAGTTCCAACACAAATTGTAGGTTATTGGTGTTGTTGTTGTTGTAAGTTTTTTTTTTTTTTTTGCTTTTTTTTAATGTTATCAACACAACTAGATATTTGATTTTCTTGATCATAAATTTTCTTACCTTAAAGATAGAATAATTTCTTAGTTGTTTGCTTAATTTTGGATTAGTGAGTAATCCAATTTACAATTCAAATTTGTTGACTATTTATATTGAGCCTTCTCCCTAACCTTGAAAGTAGTAGTAGTACTTATATAACCATCACATTTATTACTTGATGCAAATCTAACTCGAGACCGTAATATATTTCCTTTGTATTCCCAATGATTGAATTGTTGATTATGACATAGTTGCATATGCCAAAGAAGAAAAGCAGTAGTAGTAATTAACTATTTTAATCTTTTCCCTCAAAAAAAAAAACTATTTTAATCTTTAGTGGGAAAAAACTATTTTAATCTTTGAAATTGTAAGTGTATTCATTTAATCTCAAGAAAGCAAAAAACAAAACAACTCTAAAGAAACAAAACCAACCACAAAACCAAAACAAAAAACAATGCTGAACTTCTTAACACTACAAAAACAATGAAGAGCGTTGTTCCACTATTGTTCAAACTCCAAACCATGTCCAAAACATTTGGTCTTCAGCTTAAACCACCATTAATATTGAATTTTAACATTATTAATCAAAATTAGCAAATAATCCTCTTTGAAATAAAAATAGACAATTATTAGTCTCTTTTCAGATGCTCAAAATACAATTTAATCATTTGAGAAAGTTGGTCATTAGGCACCTTGCAATTGCTCTTGCTCTTGCTCACACTAACTTCAAATTACCCAAAATACCATTAACAACAATTAACTAATGTTCACGGAGCCTTTTAAATCAGTTAAACTGATTTTAAAAGTTATTTAACTGATTTAAAAAGTGTCGAACAGTAGTCAACTACTGTTTTGCAGCGAACCGTAGTTAATTTCCCTACTGTAGGTGTTTCTGAGCAATTGTTAGGTGCATAAAGAGCAATCCCCTAATTTGACATGAAGTCTTGAGTCTTGACAACTTATAAACCAAATGCAGGCCATAAGGTATTGAACATGGTTGGAAGCATAAAATAACAATGTAATATAAATACCAAACAACTTTAAAGTAACATTCCAAACTATTCAACTAAAATTGTTCATTTGGGTCACATGGTGTGATTAAATTGGATCATATATCGCGTTGGTGTAAAAGCGATATGTTTTGAATTTGCAGGGACTAAACCCAACTAAAACTAAAAGCACTATAATACGTATACTAAACAATAATCTAGTTTTCCTTTTTTTAGTTTTGTAGACGAAGTGACAAACACTATCTAAAATTCGAGTAGCACTTGGGTGCCATTGGCTTTTGGTGTCATTGGTGTCATTGGTACCTTTGTGTCTATCTCTCTCTTAAGAACTCATTCTCTCTCAATAAATAATTTATTTTAATCATTCTCTCTCATATAAAATGAACATGTGTCATCAATGATAACAAAAAAATATGGACCCAAGTATTTCCCCTAAAATTCACACACTCAACTTCGATGTTAAGGATTCGAGTCCGGGTGTAGGTGTCTGGCCTAGTAATATCTATTGTTATTCTTTAATTTAGTTTAAGAGATTAATATGTTACTTGGTAAGTTTAATAGACTAAATTGAAATGCTCATTTTCTCCGAAGAAAACTCAAAACGAGGGACATAGAAAGAAAATTCATTGAAATGCTCTTTTTCTTTTCTCTCTCTCTTTTTTTTTCTTTCTTTCTTTTGATAACAAAACAAGTTCGCTCTATCAATCGAATCAAGATATCACACCACCAAAAAAATCGAAACAAGATATCATACATATTTTTTTTTTCTGGTTTAAATAGTTCTGATTAAATATACAAAAAAAGTTTGATTAAATTTATGGAGAATGCATATGCTCAACGCATTAAGACTCTTGAAAATGCATATAAAATGAATTGTGTGGTGACGATGGAATAGGAATTGCACATCATGCCGGCAGGGATTAATAGTTTTTTTTTTGATTTTTTTTTTGAAAGGAAATAAATCAAATTCGCACGTCATCCATCATTATATAATTTCAATTATAATAAACGAAGGTCCAAGTGAGAATTAATCAAATTCAAACGTCATACGTTATCTACATGCAATGCATCTTGCTAATTGCAGTCATAATATTTTCGTCTTTTCGGTATTCCTTTTCTCATAGCAAAATCGTAAGGGTTCATGCTAACAAATGTCATAAATACATTGATTAAAGATTAAAAAAAGTAAACAATTGTTAAATTTTAACTAGAAATAGCTGTTTTTTGCATTTCAATAAGTTAAATACACATTTTTCAAGATAAAATGTTTTATTTAAGTTTTTTAACAAATGTCACAAAGACATTCACGTAAAGACACTCGTTAACATTTCTCAAATTATAATTAAGATACACATTGTTTTCAAACGTTCCAAATCAAATTCGACATGATATTATTTACAACACTAACATTCTGCGTACCAACCACTTGAGCTGTACTTTGATAGGAGATATCACACACCCTTTACTCAATTACAATATTCATATTCCCGTATTTCTATAATTTATACATGTTTGCATATACAATTTTGTACAGCATAATTTGTCAGAAAGTATACATCACAAAATATATGCCTTTTATGGATGAATGTATACATTTTGTAGTCATGTCGGTGATAGAAGAAGTTTCTCCATGGTATTAATTGTTGTTATTGGATTTTTCTAATTGTAAGTATGTGAAAATGGTCCAAGAGGTGTAGCCGAAACACGTCTTAGGCTTGGTATCATGACTGAGACGCTTTTAATAGTTTGTTGGGTTGTTCATTCACCATTACTATATTTTCATTTCAAAGTTTTAGCTTCTTTATCATATGATAATGATACATGGATTGTACCTAGTATGCTGAGCAATTGAATTTTAATTTAATCAAAAAAAAAATAAAAGAAAATAAATAAGGCAATAGACTTGTGTGATAGAATGAAAACGATAAGATTGTTTATGATGTGAATGATTAAATAACTTTTTATTTGGTACATTTAACTCATTTTTGTTGTAGAAGACATTTCAAAATTGTGACAGAAGGAACACAATATAATTGTCTACGATGTGACTTGTTTGTTACGAAATATGCTGCTCAGTCGACCGATTTAGCCTGTGTTTGGCCTAACGGCTACCTGACTCTGCCATGCATTTTCCCAAACTCTACAATTGGCAGCTTCAGCAAATCACAACCAAATGGGACACGAGAATAGCCAAAGCACCCCAGATCCAAACAAATTCTTAAATGTTTTCACTTTTTAGGCTTGATGCTCGAGGGATATATTAAGTATTCTTCCGTTTTAAAATGAGTGTCATGTTAGCTAAAAAAATTTGTTTTAAAATGAATGTCACTTACATTTTCAATACAACTTTAATTTTTTTCTTTCAATTTTACCCTCTCCAACTTTTCTCTCACGCAATTTTCAATACAACTTTAAGTTTGTCTTTTTCTTATAAAATAAGGGCAGTTTAGGGAAAGTGTTATGTCTAATGATTATTTCATTTCATTCCTTAATTTATGTGCAATTGACTAAAACGACAATCATTTTGAAACGGAGGAAATACCAAATATTTGGTCATTTGACTTATATCATTTCGAACCCATCAACAACCGACGCTATTACGCACGTCTTCTCCCCAACCTTTGCTCCTCATTTTACAATTAGTGAATTTTTGTCTTCCATGTGAGTTGAACAATACCCAGATACAAGTACCACAATTTCTTACCTCCTCCCACTATCAATTGAACTATTGCCTTTTTATGTAACATGCTGACCCAATTAATTAGAAATTGACACTATAACAGATGGTCTTCATGCACCCCTCTGTCCCTCCTGCGATGAATTAACGATTTTTTCCCCCCCTTATGTGGGAGTTGTCTAATTGACTTGGTACCTAAGGGACAAGTACCATAATTCTTTGAAAATTGTTAACACACTAAAGAAGGCTGAAAAATACTAGTAAAAGACGTAAATGTCCCAGTGGCAGTTAACTACCGAAGAAAAGAATCAGCGGCAGTTAACTGCCGATGCGTCCTGAACATATGCAGAAATAGAAGCACAAACATATCAATTTCATTGTTGTTCAAATTTCCTCCAACTTTTCTCCAATTCTCACCAAATACATTTTCACGATTTGCAAGCCAATCAACCCGCCATTATCATAAGTAAGTTGCATTAATCATTGTAATCATAATGTTAGTTTGTTAAGGTTTATTTTTTTATAAAATTAGAATAGTTTGCATGTGGTTAGGGTTGATTTTGAAATTGAACTTTTGGTAGATTGCATGTGTTTTTAAGATGTTATAGATGAATGTAGTTGTTGTGAATCTTGTTTGAAAGATTTTTAAGTACAATGTGGTTTTAATGATGTCAAATGAACACAATTTGAATATGTTTGAAACTATGCACATAAAGTGTTTGGCAAAACGCACATATACCAAAGAGGGGAAGATGTAGAGGTAAGAGGGCGGATGGTGAAGGGACTTCTCAGGCTACACAACCTGCAAAGTTAGAGGTGGTAGACCCGACGCAGGTGGAGTATCTGAATTATCAGGATCAGATAGATGATGTCACGGATGGTGGTTATGACCAGCATCATATTTCGAAGGATGTTGTGCCTGTATTAGACCAGGATGACATTGCAGCAACGACCGCCCCAGAGACATTACCTGATCAGGCTCCCTTTCCTGGAGGACCGGAGGATGCATCTCTGCTGGCCTCTTATGCCAACCATGTTGCATTGACGCTTTGGTATAATTCAAATAACGTAAGTGTTATTTTTAATTGTCTAAAATCATCATATGCAACACAATTTAAATGTTTTAATTTTTTTTTATATGTGTTTTTGTTTAAATATTATATCAACTTTTATATGTGTTTTTTAATTATCTAAGTTCTTAGTAAATATTATATCAACTTTTAATTATTTTCTTTATGTTTTAAATTGGTGCGCGAAATTTAATTTTAAAATGCCGCGCGCAATATAAATTGAAATTAACCGTGCGTGCCAATTTAAATGTTTTAATTTTTATAATGTGTTTTTTTTAAGTTTTAAATGTGTTATGTCTTAAATTAGAAATACGTGCGACAATTTAAATTCGTGATTTTTATTTTTTTTATTTAAATGTTTACATTGTTATGTTGTTTAAAATATGTTTTTTTTTTATATCATTTCAGGTTTGTTAAGTGCGTTATGTAAAAGCCATTAATCACGGGGCTAAGATTTTGAATCTCCGACGTTCAAACGAGAATCAGAATTGGTTTTGGAGTCCGCTTAGGGATAGTGGGCTACATGATTTGGTTTACACGGGTTACAACACTGTACCTCATGCTTTGCTGATGACTTTGTGCAAGAGGTGGCATTCCGAGACCTGCAGTTTTCACATGCCGCCCTTGGGGGAGATGACCGTTACTTTGGATGATGTCGCATGTCTTTTGCATATCCCGATTGAAGGGCGAATGTTGAGCCATCCAAAGAAGATGTCTCGGACTGATAGAGCAGATCTGATGGTGAGACACTTAGGTGTGACGCAGGCGGTGGTAGTGAAAAATTGCAATGAAGAGTATGGTGGTTACATTAGTTATAAGATGCCGAGGGAGTATTATGAGGGCTACCTCGATTCTGCTACCAGATTGTCGGATCCACAGACTCCAGAGGAGGAACAGGAGCTGGAAAGGGTCATGACTGGTTGTGTGAAGTGTTATCTCCTATACTTGGTTGGATGCTTGTTGTTTGGTGATAAAAGCAACAAACACATCGAGTTAGTCTATCTGACGACCATGAAGGACGACTACGCGAGGATGCGTAACTATTCTGTTGGAACAAAATACGTTTAACAAACATTACCCTTAGAGTGGGGGAAATTGTTAGAACAAATAATGTTTAACATTTGTCACCCTTAAGGTTTTGATGATAACAAGGTATTAAAAATTGTCAATTGGATATGCTAATATTTGTTCAAGTGTACAGGACCATAGACAAAGTTTTATATCTTTAAAGGATTCTGAAAGAACAAAAGAGAGCAAAAGAATCAACAAAAAGGAAGATTGAAGCGTCTGAAGAATAGTGCTCCTGAAGTTCAAAAGTGTTCCTGAAGTGATGACGTCATCAGAAGCAACTTCTTCAGAAGCGCCTCATCAGAAGCAAGATCACCATAAGCTGAAGTTCGTCAGGAGCTGAAGAACTTAAAGCTTTAAGAGTTGGAATCTCTTTTTATCTTGTCTAAGAGTTGCTAAAGACGTAAAGAGGTGTAGCAACGGCCTTGAAATGAATTTTGAAAGCCTTGGAAGCTTACTCCTTCAAGAGCGTTGAAAAAGGACAGTAGTACGAACTGTACAACCACCTTCTCCACTACTTTGGTCGTGCTTTGCAACAAGACAAGGATAACAGCTCTGCTTGCAGAAATGTTCCCTCATTCAAGGAATGGATTTGAAATTGATCCTTTATAGGACAATAACCATATCAGGCAAAAGATCATTGGTGATCAACAAGCTCCAAACGACTCTTTTATGCATGCGTGCTGGCTATTCTCCAACGTCTCTTTCACACCACTATATAAAGGAGTGAAGGTCTTCTATTTGAACATACAGACATATATACAACATACAAACAAGAAAGCAATACACACGCATTCAAAAGCTAGACTCTCTAAACATTTCAAAGTTCATACTCTGTTTTGTTTGCATTTCAAAGTTACT
>Ga0315913_1002238_pt1 | contig 22483 bp, 7 predicted proteins | sample MpolsnodulesMG_FD_207736 | JGI IMG/M metagenome (GOLD analysis project Ga0315913, IMG submission 207736) | Medicago polymorpha root nodule microbial communities from Los Angeles, California, United States - small nodules | ecosystem: Host-associated > Plants > Roots > Nodule | place: USA... | reverse complement strand
AGTTTTAGTTAAAAAAATTGTTAACGTATCTTAGTCGTATCATATCCCAAACTTTAAAATTTTCACGTATCTGCATACATGTATCGTATTGTACCCTCACTCATATCACTTATTCGGTCTTCATAACTTTTCTTTAAATTAAATATTAAAAATGTCAAAAATCAACTCATTTATGTGAGAGTGAAAAGATATCTACTTAGGTTTCAAACTTTTTGGTGTTTTTTGACGATTTTATAATTTCAATTTTGAAGAAAAGTCACTCTTAGCAAGAGAGTTTGGTACCACACTTTAAATGATACCTCTTATTCATATATTTGGAGAAAACTAGGGTGGGGAACTCCTAGATTAAAAAAATAAAGGAAAAAAGAGGAAAGTATAAGGGCCAATTAAGTCTATATTTTTTTATGAGTGTTATGAGTATGAAATATTCATCGATATTTAGAAGTCACTAATCTCCATAAAAAAATAAAAATAAATAATCTCCATTTAAAAGTGTTTTGGCAAAAAAAATAAATTCTCACCTTTCCACAAGATTTATGTGTAAGATTCAATTTATTAAACCCCCTTACCCTTGTTTTAGATGCATGAATCCCTTATTTCTCGAATCAACATGTTGAAATCTCAACTTTAAGGTACAATATGTCTGCGAAAAATGATTAACTTTGCTAAAAAATATTGAAAGATGTCAAATTTTTTTCCCTAACATCGTTTTTCTCTTGTTCAAAACCAATTTCATTCCTACATCTCAAAGAATTTTTTGTGAGATGTTTTTGCGACTCAATCCGAAACCATATACTCGACACTGTAAAATAAAGGATCAAATATATTTTTAATTCCTACAAAATCACGAGTTTTTAAGTTTAGTCCTTAAAAAAATTTAATGGTAATTTTAGTCCTCCATAATATTGTAGTTTGTAAGAATAGTCATTATTTTTGAAAACTTTTTACAAAAAATTGATTAGTCCTCCAAAATAGTCTCTATAATATGAAAATAGGGACTAAAAATAAATAATTTTTTTGTAGAGATTAAACTTGAAAGCTTATAATTTTGTAGGATTAAAAACATATTTAACCCTAATATAAACATATAAACATAGTTTTGGTAATCGTTAGACTCTGAAGAAAGAAAGAAATTAATAAAAAAATAAAACATGAAATGACATTGAAATTCAGTGTCCAAAGTCAAATTTCAATGTCTAAAAAAGATTATGTATCATTAAATATTACAAAAAATAACTAAAAGTACAACAACAAATATCATTCATCGGTGCATAAAATTTTGAAAATACTACTCCATCCAAAATGAAATATAAACAAATAGAGTAGTTGAAAAGTTGATGTATGTAAGCTAAATTTTTAACATACATTACCTTTTGAACTACCACTTTTGCTTATATTTCATCATGGAGGGAGTTCTTCTTAATCTTTATGGAAAAGATTAAATTATTTGACGGTTTGACAAAAAAGCTTATACTCGGTTCAAACTACTTATGGGGCATGTGTGGATGTGTTAAACAACCTAGATGAGTGAAAAATGAAGGGTGATTGGAATAGATTATAGGCATTGCCTATTCCTCCTAGGGTAAAACATTTTATATGTCATGTCTTAGTAGAGATTGTTTGCCTAATAGACAAGTGTTGATGAGTAAAGATTGCCATACAAATTTTGTAGTGTGTCAAATGTATACTTAATATAATTGGCGTTTTTCAATTTGTTGTCGCAAGTTGGAGGAAAGTTAATTTATGAGATAAGATAGAACAATTTATGCTAAATGAGGAAGGATTTTCTGATGTTTACACTCGGTTATATAGAACAACTTATGCTAAATGAGGAAGAATTTGCTGATGTTTACACTCGGTTATTGCATAATTTAGAGCAATCCAATAATATAAATTTCACCATGACAACTTGGAGCATTTAGAGGAAACAAAATTTAAAGTTATAGGAGGACAATAATGAGTTCGTTGACCAAGTTATTGAAAGAGCATGCAACCTACTTCATGCATGACAGTTTGCGCGTCAAAGATGCGTTTACTGCTGGTCGAAAATAGTTTACTCATCGGGATGCATCTACTTTTGGTTTAATAATTATACGATAAAGAACACATAAGTCTATTAATTTATTTTTCGGCAAAAAAAGTCTTTATTAATTTATTTTTAAATATGGCTGATGAACTATTGTTTAAAACGTGTATTTATAATTTCCAAGAACACATTAAACATACCCGTAAAACAAACACAATTTTTTCTTACAATTTATTAGTTTCAAATTATTCAGCCTTAATTTCTCTCTTATAATCGAATAGATAAATATTAACCATTAGAATTCATAAGCATCTGGGTCGTTGTAGTATAGTGGTAAGTATTCCCGCCTGTCACGCGGGTGACCCGGGTTCGATCCCCGGCAACGGCGCTTTTTTATTTCTTTTTTAATTTTGCAATTTTTTTTTTTTTTTGGCACAGTTTTGCAATTTTTTTTTATTCATTCACGAAATGGAAAAGCGGAGGGAGCTATAAATACTGTTGTTTTGTTGTGAAACCATTTTCCCGCCATCTATTTTACATTTTCATTCTCTCTCTCTCTCCTCTTCCATGGTGAGAACTAGAACCGCTGCAAAACCCGCCGCGCCATCGCCAAATGCGGCGGCACCGGAAAACGCCGATAATCTCGAAGTAATTTCAATTGGTTCACTCTATATTGGACCTTGGGACAAGAAGTATTGGAGCAGTTCTAGGGTTTGTTACTTTTTCCCCGAATCTCTTCCTTTCCGATTTCACTTCTTTCGTTTTTCAATCTTCAATTGCTACTGAATCGCAATGTTTTTCAATCTATTTTCATTCCGATGTGTTCGATTTGCTTTATAACACAGCAATGTTTGAATAAGTTTAATTATCTTTTTTCGCGTTTGATTTTGCAATTTAACTGAAGATTACCGCTGTTGTTGAAATTTCTCCTTATAAACGTGCAATCTTATTGCAATTGAACTGAAAATATATCTTGTTTTCTGTTTAATCTTATTATGCCTTATGTACAGACATCTAAAAATTTAGCTGGGAAGTGCCAACTGTAGTACAAGTTGCGTGTGTGTATGATAGATATGATTTTGAGAACACTGTTTAGATTGAAAGTTGAGATGACAACTGATGTAAGATCGAGAAAGCACTGACACGTCGACACCGAAAATAATCACATGTGTTGGTGTCGAACACTGGATACGCCTTTGATCAGAAGTGTCGGTGCTTCAGAGTGTAGGATGCTATTCAAGATATCCAACAGTGAGACATTGATATTTTGATCCAATGTTAATAGAGTTGTAGAGGTCATTGAGTGATGAACTATGAATTTTGCATATCAGGGATCCTTGACTTGTTTGAAAAGGAACTGGGAGTGTACCGACATGTATTTGTGCAAGTACAAGGGGATCGGATCTCTTAAGCACGTGGTCGGTCCTAGGTATAATTCTTGGATCAATGCGTATGAGAAAGATATTGTTGGTATGGGTCCTGCCTTTGGCATTTGACTTAATAGGGTAGAAGGGTAGTCTCTTAAGCACATGGTCGGTCCTAGGTATAATTCTTGGAAATATAATTAACAAAATATCAGAACTTTAGTATGAATGCTTATTTGTTCATCCAAGTCGTAAGAAGTTTGATTTTCCTTATGAAGGATGCTGGATTTGAGTGAATAGAAAAGATAGGTACTAGGAGTGCTTTATCTTCTTTAAATGAGTTCAACTAGATTAACATGATTTAATTGCAATAGTATGTGATTTCTGGATACTGAGTTTCTCAGAAGAAAAAAAAGGAAGTATTGAAGCTTCTGTGATGTATTCGTAGGAAAATATAAAGAAGTGAGATGCATGTTAGAACAGGGTTTATCTTGGAGGAATTTCTGCATACCACCATGTATAGATTTGTTTTCCTTTTCTGACTGATTGCATTTTTACACTGAATACTCTGTAGGGAAAAGATCGATACCCATATCCAGTTGGCTACCAAGCTGTTAGAGCTCATAATGGTACTACTTATAAGATGGAAATACTTGAAGGCGATAATGGACCTAAATTTTTGGTTTGTATTCATGATTCTTTGTGCTTTAATGTTTTGAGTTATTCCATATTCTAAATGTTTCAACTTGCTTTGAGTTTTGTAACAATTTCAGTTACATACTGTTTCTACAGATTTCTTCTGATGATGGGAATTCGGCTTCTGGGAAAACTCCAGACTCTGCGTGGGAGGAATTTCAGAAGAAAGGTTACAACCGCGTGAAGATTTGGCATGGGAAGAGACTTTCATCTAAGATGTATGGCTTGGAGGTAGAAATCGGTGACATTGATAATTCAGTTTTTAATGTACCTGATCATTTCTTTTACTTTTCAGGAGAAGTTTATCAAAATTTCCAGAAATCATTCCAAATAAACCACAGCCTTATCTATTTTCAAGCTTATTTGAACACATCTAACCTAATTGTGGCTGTGCTTTAATTATTATTCATGGTTATAATTGATTTTTTTTTTGACAAGATATTTGAATATCATGTTAACATGATAAAGGAAACACCTTTCTAGCATACAACTCTTATATGGCATCAGCAATTTTAGTGGCATATTGAAATAATTAAGTCTTGTTGTGCAAAGTAACTATTGAATGAAGGAGGACATGTATTACTTATTGATATACATGTATGTCAATTGCTTTTCCTAGACCCTAGGTATTAGAACTATGTGGCATGACATTTCCTTCTATGTTATTAATATCTATTTTCTTGTGTAACTACTCTGTCAAGACTGCTAGCAAGTTTAAGAAACACGTTTCCTGTTTGTCGTGGTATTAATCGTTGATTAAATCAAAGCATCAAAACATAATGCTTTGTCCTTTTAATTGAAAACCAGTCGATCCAATATGCAAGACTCACCACTTTTCTTTGAAGTTATGTCCTTGTATTATATTTCTTCAAACTTTGTGATTTATGTCAAAAACAATTCTTAGTGGTAAAATAGCCTTACCGACTTTTCTATGGTGCTCTTTTCATTGTTTCATTAACTAGTCCCGCAAGAAGATATACAGCAGGGTTGGAAAGTGTTATTGCACTAATGGTCTAGTTAGCTATTTTATCGTTTTTTCTTTTGTAGCCCTTTTTTACCCTCATCAGTAAAATGTAAATTCTCAAACAGTTAATGTATGTCCGACCATTTGATGTTTTTGTCTAGCTACACACATTTTGCAAAAGTTTCTGTTTATGTGATGATTAATCTCATAATCCTCCTTTTTCTTTTCTCTTCATTATTGTTCCAAAATTATTTATCATTTGTTTATCTTATATCACTTTCATTAGTTGTTTGCTGTACTTAATGTTATTTTCATTGTTTTTTCATTGAATTCAGCTTTTTGGGTTCAAAAACCAGTTTATTCAGAGGTTACTTCGTGAACTAGTGTCAGATATAAATGGAATAGTTGAACGGAGCTTAGTATCCTCCAACTTCTGTAATGAAGTTTCTAAAACACAGTATGATGATTACCACCCTAATGTAGGCACCAGTTCTGATTTATTACTTCCGCTAAAAAGATCTGATATTACAAGGAAGAGAACTAGATGTGAACTTAAAACTAAAGAGTCAAATGGCAGATCTAGACCTCAATCTCTAGAACTTGCATGCAGTAAAGCTTCAGATGTAAAGAATGAGACAAGAGTTGGTCAAGGGAGTACTACAAGCCACAATGGTTCAGAAGACGAGGACGCCGCTCATAATCAAATAGATGTATCACCTTCGCTACCAATAATGTCATCTGTTGGTAAAATAAATAATTGCATTTCATCCCAAAATGGGCTCCTATTGAATCCTATTGACATCTCTGAGGATAAAAAAGGGGGAGCTGTACCTTCAGAGAGACAGACAGGGTTTATTGACTCTGCAAATCAAAAAACTACAGAAAGAACTGAAAACTTGTCTACAGAAAAACATGTAAGCATGTCCATCTAATATTCTACCAAATATTGTTCATCGGAAACACACTGGTTCATAAAGTATAGTCTATTGGATGTTATAAGAATGGAAACCCGTTCTTTCCAAAATTGTGATAATTTTGATAAAACTAGAGGGAAATGGACACAAATCTTTGAAGTGTTTTATTTATTATCCCGCTTCTCGAGATATATTAATTGAAATTTTGCAGAAATTTGTGATTCAATCAAAATTATGGTCCACTTTGTTATAGAGGAAAAACTCTTTTAACTTCTTGCAGCTTCATAGGTCACATGATGTGGAGATGAAAATGTCAAATTTGTCGGTTACTGCAGAAGATGACATAGTGATGCAATCATGTTCTAAAGAGTCTCAGGGTTGTATTGGCATTGATCTTTGGGCTCCTGATTCGGTAGATTTACAAGGTACTTATATCTTTGTCACTTTGTGCTTGTACGGTGCATCCTCTTACTCATATATTAATGAATTGAAAGATTTATCTTTTGGTTTGACATACTTAAATATATTTGAGTTGATTACTATATTTTGGATTTATAATGCTTATGCCTTTGGTAATATTTGATAGAGTAGTGTAATTTACAATTTTGGGATTCATCATGCTTATGTCTTCCGCTTTTCTAATGTACTTCCATTTAACACATTGTTTTGTTAAAAACTATGCAAAACTATCAGTATTCTTAGGATTCTCTATTCATTTAGTTTATCTCTCATATTTCGCTGTTCTACATTTTCCTGTTGATTCTAGATCACTTACTCTAGTGCACTGCAGAAAATATCTCTGATCCTGCACCAAGTAATCTGGTTAAGAATACTGACAGTAAGCCAGCATGTGAGCTCACCTCTGAAGATATGTTAAATTCAAAACATGAGGAAGTGCTTAGATCTGATTCAAATCCAAGCTCTGAGAAAAATCATTTCAATTCAGCTGGCCAGGATGTGGCAAAGTCAATGATGTCACTTCTGCTTCCTCAAGCAGTTCCCTTACTGAGGAATGTCTCAACAGATGAAAAGTTAACTCTTACCCCTTCAGATATATTGCCTTCTTTGGTAACAAATTCCAAGGAAGAACAGAATGAAGTTGGATGTGTTTTGGATGTACCATCATGTGGTAAATATACCTATCCGTGCTATTTTAATTTTTCATTATTATTTTTTTCTCAATGTCTGGCATAGATTAATACATGACGCCACAAGTCTTTTTGATGTACCGTGTCTTTTAAATCTTCTTTTTGTTGTGTTTGTGTGTTCTGTGTTTATGTATTCATGTGCTTTGTAAAACCAGGTGATTATACGGCAGATAAAATGGTAACAGTGGATGCATATGGGGAACAAGGTGAAAAGATACACAAGCCAAATACTGACCCACGTTCAAATTCTTCTAATACTGACCATATGAAGTCTATTGTTCCTGATAGTTTTGAGTATACTCAATTTGAGGATCTCAAAAACTCAGAATTTTTACCTTTTGATATTGCGGAAGTTGGTAGATCTAGTTTGAGTACAGAAATGTGTTGTCCGAAAAGTCAAGAACAGCATCCTGGTGATTTGCCAAATGGACCGTCCACATGCTGTGCTTCAGAGTTAGACTTTAAAAACAGGCCTCCTGATTATGATGTATGTGTTCCTGATTCTGTTCTGGACGACGTGTCTCCTCCTGATGTATGCATTCCTGATTCTGTTCTGGATGACATGCCTCTGGCACATGATAGTTTCAATTCAGGGCAAAATAACCTGTCAGCTTCCCAGGATTTTACTGGAGGTAATGCGTTCATGATATTTGGCATAAAAAATAAAAGTTCTTAAATTCAGATAATCATGATCAGAAGGGATAAATTGTATATCATAGTATAGTTCTTCTGTCTGTTTTGAACCGAGATGCTTGTTGAGTCAGTGTCAACTCATTCACATGCCAATTCTACTCAACTGGTCATGCTTGTTGCAAATTATTAGCTTATTTTACTGTCTGGTCAAGAATGAAACTTCATGATCTGAGACTAAGGTTTCATTGAATTATTGTTGTGTTTGATCCAGACATCACCGTTTCTTACAATTTTAAAAACAACGCAGGTATTAGTAATGCATTCTCAGGGGTTAAATCAAAGATTTGTCATTTAAAAGGCATGGAAACCCTTCCAGAAAAGACACCAGATGAAGCTGTTGGTAAAACAGGCAATGCTAAAATAATGACGACATGTTCTTCTCAGTCACAAAATTTTGTATACACCAGAAGAAAGAGGCGAAATTCTGTTAGCACCCAAGAAAATTGTTCTGCTGTGGAGAGTCCAGAATGTGACAAGAATAAACTAGTTACTTCTCAAATGCGTACTGCCAAAGACACTGTTCCCCCCTCAAAAACCATTGAAACAATAAATAATAAACTATGTGAACCAGATAATTCTGCAGGTTTAATATTAGGAATATCTCAAGCTCATGGTGAAGTTCCAGATGTACAAAGCAACCTAGCGGAACTAAACCCTTCATCTCAGAATCCAAACACATTTTCCTGTGAAAATAAGTGCTCTGGTGACAAGGAGGCTCAGTTAATCTCAGAACCAATGGTCCAAAGAAACCAGGAACTCAAGAATAATCTGAACAGCAATGTAAAGTTTGTGGGAAGCTACATGCACCCAATGCCTGTTTCATCATTACTTCTAAGAACAAGAGAGGATGAAATCCACATTTGTGTTTTATGTGGCCTTCTGACGGGACAGCACAGAACCCTGTTTACCTACAAGGTAGCTATCAAGGAACCAAATTTTGGTTGCCCCTCTGTTATGGCTCACACCCCGATAATGTTGCCAGATCCAAAATATAACTCCATGAGAGAAGTAAGTTGCTTTTCTTTTTCTGTTTTGAAACCCTTATTTCCTTATTTACATTTTACCCAAACTTCTGGCTACATAAATGCTTACAGTCAAAATATATCATATTGTTTGCTAGAATATGTTGGAAAGAACTGGGGTGGAGTTGACTCCTGATGGACGCTATATTGTCTTAATAGGAAGCATTAAAACCCCCAATTGCAGGTTAACTGTCTCTACAGGTTTGAATTGATATGTAATAAATTTAAACACTGTAAATAGAGTAACTAAATATCATTTAATACCAGGGAAGGAAAAACTGATTGTTGCTGCTCAACATGCACATCAGTCTGCTCCGAGAAGAATGCTTTGAAGATTGTTCATGTAGAAAGTGGTTATGCATCAGTTATGGCAACACTGGAAGCTGTTGAAGATTTACATTGTATATTGGTTTGTGAACCTAACCGACTGGTTTCTGTTGGAGAGAGTGGAAGACTACAAGTGTGGGTCATGAATTCAACATGGAGGTGATTTTAATGCATTCTCTTTGATTTTGCTCTCTCCTTAAATAAATAAAAAATAAATAAACTTATGTCCTTTCAAGAATCATGTCTTTTAAAGTTTTTAATTTGCAGTGAATGTGATTGTTACACATTGGTTTCTTATGTGTTAGCATTTATAATAGAGACCATGGTTATATGATCATGAAGTGCTTGTGCTTTTAATAGCAAATCTTAAGAGTATTCGGGAAACTTTGTTACTCAGATATTATGACCAATTGTTTCTTGGTTAAAAGGTTCCTAAATTTCGTTGTATTTAATTTTCTGATAGTATAAGAGCTTGGGTTCCGTCATTGTTTTACAAACTACTTTTGAAGAGCAAAGGCTGACATAATTGATGAGTTAGACTTGGACCATTGTAACTGTTAACATTTATTCCAGTTGTTGGTCACTAAAAAAACTGTATTATTTACCTTAAATGTTTATAATTTATTTTCTGCTAGTTTTATTAAATATTTATATTTATTGGTTGTGGTCATACAATTTATCTTCTTCACCCCCTTTATTAACATTTTTGCAGTGAAAAGATAGAGTACTCCATCACTCCGCCTGACAGTTCCATGTCCCCTGGCATTGTGGAATTGAAGAAGGTTCCAAACTGTGCTCATTTGGTTGTAAGCCGAAACATTTACGGGGAATTTAGTTTATGGTATGTTGTCTTTAATTACCTTGAAGGGATGTCCTAATATATCAGCATCATTCTAGTTATTTTAAACATTAAATTTGATAACAGTTGGTTTATTCTTATTTAGGAATGTTTTTGCGATATTACACAGGAGCAAAGTTAGGGGTTTTCTCACACGCACTCACACACCCATATTACATTTTTATGAGATGTATTTTCTTTTTATCACATTTGTTACATTAATTTGCTTGCATTTTATCTTAAATTCTTTTTTATACTAGTCACAGGCTCATTGGTATATGCCTATTTGCTTTTTCTGCACATAACCCCGTTTTCCTTCTGTAAATCTGGAACAGGCTGAGGTTCCTAGTTTGAGCTTTATCTGTTTCAGAATTCAGGGAACATGTCACTGCTGGCTTTGATGCCACATTTTCATGCCCTTATTTCAACTTCTCTTCAAATTTCTTATTCCAAAAAACCTCTAACCTAGCCCAAAAGTTGTTAAAAATAAGGAGAAAGGAGAAGTAATAAGAAAAGTGTAACTAACTTTTAATTTGGCCATTCACTTATAACAATATCTCATCAACATCATTTTCAACGTTTCCTCAGGGATATTACGAAGCTCATTTGTGTTTCAAGCTTCTCTGCTTCAGAATATCTAATTAATGAGTTCTTTCCAATAAGCTTGTTGCATTTGCAAACAAAAGGCTTGGGATTGAGCTATGCTAGTGTTGAGGAGAAGGCTGAAAAACTTTTAGAAGCAACCAATTTGTGGCACTCGGAGAAAAGAGAGACATGTGTGTATCTACTACCAACTGATGATGTTGCTATGTGGTTTCTTGTCTCAACTCCCTCGGACGTTGATTGTTGCCAGAATCATGTTTCATCTTCAAGTCATCATGATGTACATACAGCTAGAAGTTGGAGGCTTGCTCTGTTGGTGAAAAATAGCATATTTTTTGGAAGTCCCTTGGATCCTAGGTGCCATATGATGTTTCCTGAGTTGAATATAGTCTGTCATATGTTGTTTGATTCTGTCAACGTCTTTATTCTTTTACTGCTTATGAAGTAGAGGGAAGTAATTTTCCCAATCTATTTTTCAGATTTTGTTTTTTGTTTTTCAATGTTAAGATGGAAAGTGAATTAAAAACCGCTTAAACTGAATTTTAGATCAGCGTTCAAGTCTCAGGATCTCCTGTCCTTAAACAATAGCCTGTCATTCATTTATGGGGCAGCAGCTGAAGAACTTTACTGCTTATCATAATTAAGAGGGTAAAAAGAAAAGGCAACCTGGTATGTTAAAGCTCTAGGCACAGTGGGGTCTAGGGATGGGTCTGACCTATTATGGGTCTAGTAGGCAGCTATACCTTGAATCTGCAAGAGTTTGATTTCAGAAATTGAACCTGTGATCTCATAGTTATATGATATGACAATACTAAAACTATTCCGCCAGGGCTCCAACAACAACAACCAAGCCTTAACCCACTAAGTGGGGTCGGCTACATGGATCAAATTACGCCATATTGTTCTATCATAATTCCGCCAAGGCTTTCCGTCATCATAGTTATGAGGATCTTAAAGACAAAATTTATCAGCCATCAGTTCATATTGTTTGAGTTATATAACTATAGCAAAGTACATCTTAAGAACTGCTGATGATATATCTTTTTTGCACTATTTAAAAGCTGTTGTGCTATTTGCCTATTCTACACCACAGATTTATCATTTATTGACAGTTTTCAACTGTATGAACACTATGCAGGACAACAACTGTTGGTGTCTCAGGTGGTTATGGAATCACCAGCACAAGTGACGGTGTGGTATATATGTGGAAATTGTCAACAGGATCCAAGCTTGATACTCTGCACCATTTTCAGGGTATGTTGCAATGTTCACTTTATGCTCCTGTCACGTTGCACTGACCACTAATGCAGAAGCACTAATGATATTATATTTTTTTAATGTTAGCTGTAAGTAAAGTAGTGGTTATGTTAGTTTTTCGGAGTTTGAATCTAAGACCTCTTGGTTAGAACTCTTTCAGTATTTCTGAGCTCACTAACCAAGCTGCCTATACGAGATTAGACACGGATATTGATAGTTTTAACTTTGAAATATGTTTAATTTGCTGCACTAGAACTGTCGGTGATTAGTTAGAAATCATCATAAATTTTGATCTATCAATACCTTCAAGACTTATAGATGTCATGCTATGTCTTCCACATTTACGGTGTGCTTTTAGGAATTGGCCACATTTACGGTGCAACAGTTTCCTTTCCTGTGTTAGTATAGGCCATACTGAAAGTTAAACTTCACTTTGAGTTGAGTCACTCAAGCAATTGAAAGTTAAATTAAATGTTCACTTTGAGTTGAGTCACTCAAGTGATTAAGATGACTTAACACAACCATGGAGTGAGAAAGTACATATAAGAACATTAGGTTGTTAGTAAATAATCTTTCATTTTTGTAGCATGTGCTTATACTGAGAATATATATACACATCAATGTAGTTTAGTCCATTCTTTTGAATCTAGCTAGTATAGGGTCTTGAACATTAAAATCTGGTTTGTAGATCACCAGATTTTTTTTACTTCTCCGTCCTATTTTGTTAACCAAGTTTGGGCTCCTTAGAGTGAACCCTTCAATCTCCAGTAGTAAAAATACTGAACTTATAAAAATTTGTTGCCCCTTTATTTTACTGCAAACTAGTTAATATTCTTCACGAAACATCTGATTCTGCTCACATAAATAGGTGACAGTAAACATCCAAACATACAAAATTATTTATCTAGTCATAATAGTTGGCACTTGGTTCTTTTTTTTTTAAAGAAGCCAAACTAGCACATCGAAATTGGCACTGGGGAGAATCGAGTTGGCACTTGGTTCTTGAATTCTTTCTTTTCCTTCGCTGATAAACCTTAGTAAAAGGAACTACTTTAGCAGCCATGTTTAGTTGACCAGAGACCATAATGTCACTTCCTTAGTTAGAAGAGCGTCTATCCTTAAATGCAAATGCACATCGCAAAGTTTCATGTATGCATAATGGAGCCCACTCCGAAAGGAATCCCCTGGAGAGAGTCCTTCCCAATGGGTGTGAACTTTTGTTTGACCACCCTAAATTTGAGAATCCAGGAAAGCATCTGGAGATGGATGTAATAGGCACTTCACAATGTAGGGGTAAAGTAGGTGAGCAAGATTCTAACCCTTGAAAATTTCTCCAAACACGAGACATGGAAAATATGATGAAGCTTAGATCCCTTAGGCAGCTGCAACTTGTAAGCTCCCAAACCAATACTTCTATAATAGGGAAGGCTCAGGATAAAGGAGCTGGCAGGCACCTTATTACATGGATTTGTGACTTGTGACCCCAAGTTGATAGTGAATTTGTTACCTACAAATGAACCACTAACCATCGGAGGAATAGCAATTTAGTAATACTGGGAATACCAGTATAATCAATTATAATTTGGGACAAGTTACATTTATTTCCTCATGGTTGTGTCATTTTGAGTACCATGTTGTGTCATTTTGAGTACCATGTTGTGTCATTTTGAGTTTCATATATCCACATACGGTTTCAATAATGTATAAGCATAAAGGTGACTGATTCTCTTATTTGTTATTTGTGTTTGTGAGATATCTCTAAACTTGAAAATAAATGTTTTGATTTTAGATGGAACTGCCACAAGTCTTGCTACGGATGATTTAAATTCAAACTCGAGAAGTGTCGTGGGAGTCGTTGATGGTGGAGGCCAACTGCTGCTTTATCTACATCTTCGTGAATGGGACTCAAACGAGTAGACGGTGATAGGATTATTTTCTCGTTGATCTAGCCTTCAAGTTTGTATAGAAATTGTCATAGTTAATGCACTTATAATGGTCTAAAAAGGAAAATGTTAGTTATAGCGATACAATTTTTTCCGAATCCTTCACAAAGAAATGTAATTGATCAATTAACACCGCTACTAATTGGCTGTTGGCCTCAAATTCCACAGTTAAACAACAAAAGATAATTTTGCTTATTTCTTTTTATTAATTTTTTAGATATTATATAAAGAGAGGTCCACGTTTTCAAAAAAGAAAAAGCACGTTATTGTATACCTCTGAAAATTTCGGGAAACATATTTTCGTTGTATTTAGCATCACTCGATCTAAAAATGCAAGCATTTGAATTCCTATTAGTGTTTCATACCATTTTCAATCAAATTCTTGGGTTTTAATTTCAATCGAACAATTTCAATTTCAATTTGTAACAAAAAATAAACTATAATTTCACTTTATTTTATGTATATAGCCCGGGTTGTATCTATTACACGTAATTAATTTTAATAAAGTGGATATAGTAGATAGTTATAGAATCATAAATTTTTTTGGGATGTTATAGAATCTGTTGGAACACTAGTTCCAACATAATCATACATTATTTTTCTTTAAAAAAAAACATTATTTTAGTCTTAACCCTCTGATTTTCATTCACCCGTGCTAAGTATGTCTGATTTAATAACTATAATTTAATATACTTTAGGGATAAAAAACTTATTTAATTCTAAATCTTAATAGTTATTTATTTTATTATTAGTAGCATGTAAATGAACACTCATGTGCTTGTTTTTTTTCTTTCATTGCGCCTGCATGTGTAAATTATAATATTATTTTGGTTTTGATTTAAATTAATGATATATTTTATTTATTTATCAGACTTTTATACTCATTATTTACCTAAAACATGTAAGCAAATATAACAAATGTTCATGTAGACATTTGACGGGAAAAAAAAAGAGCCTTGCATAAGATCTCAAATTAGAGTGAAGATTGACACTAATTGTTGAAATGGTTGTGATGAAAACCCACAAAATCACCCAAAAGTCACAAGGTCTTAGAGAAGAATGAAGTTAAATGCAAAAGAGAAAATGAAAGTACAACCAACGTTTATGTCTCAAATTTTTGGCGATTTTGGGATTTTTCATCACAATCATTCCAATAAATAGGGTCAATCTTCACTCTATTACAATCAATTAGAAGGTAAAGATAACTAGCTTAATTTACATTTCGTTTCTGCCATATTATTTTTCTCTATTAATATAACATTCAAGAGTTATCTCCCTAACCATGCGGGAGATACGTACCTGACAGAAACATTGGTTGTACTTTCATTTCCTCGTTTGCACTCAACTTCAATCTTTTCTACAACCTTGTGTCTTTTGGGAGATTTTGGGGGGTTTTCATCACAACCATTTCAACAAATAGGGTCAATTTTCACTTTATTTTGATCAATTAGGAGGTAAAGCTTACTACCATCATTTACATTTCGTTTCTGCTATATTTTTTTTCCTTTGTCAACATAACATCTGGTAGTTATCTCCCTAACCATCCGAGACATATTTATTGGTAGTACAAATTAGAGGTGAAAAAGAAATTTTGGGGGCCTAAAAATAAATTCTCTCCAATTTTTCTTTGTAGTATATTTGTTATTATTTGTTAATGTGGATATGTGTTATCCAGTGTATTTTTCCAATATATGATTAAACATGTATACACCTTTGTGTATACATGTGTTTATATATATATATATCACGTGAAAAATAATAAACACTTCATGTCTATGATAAGTCATTAGTCTTACCAGAATTATAATTAAAGGAAAGATTATTAAACATCATATAAGATGTTTGTGCAAGAACTACATAGCATTGATTTTTCTATTGCATCGAGAGATATGTAGAAGCAAGAGACCATACTTGTCAAACACCTTAAAAATGTAACCCAAAAAAACATATAAGATGTTTACAGGAATTTGAATTTCTCTTTTAATCATTGCATAAACTATTTTTAATGTGAATGATGTGCACATACAAACTACGCGTAAAATTGATAGAAGATACTTGATGACATTACATGCATGTTTCAAACCTCACTTTGAAGAAAAAATCAAAATGAAGCAAACAATAATTTGTTTTAAAATTATGAATTATGTTATTCATAGTTTGTTTCCTCCTTGCTCTTTGTAGGTCTTCATCATATTCCCTTTAATTATCAAAGTATATAATTATGGTGTGACATTGTTGTTCTCCATCTTCAAAAGAAAACAACTGAGACTACACTTGCATAATGTAATTAACATACTTCAGGACCTGTTAAGAAAATCACAAGGTCGAAGTAATATAAATCAAAATGTTAAAGTAATCGTAAGATTGAAAACATTATGAAATATAAATAAAACTACAGGCTTATAAATAACATAAAATGAACTTTGAACTTAACTGTAAAAGTTAGACACATATACATTGAGAACTAATACAAATGGCTTTCAAAGGAAAACACAAATTATGAGGACAAGTCATGTCCATATAACAAAACCAAGATTCTCCTGAAATGTAAAACAAGAAGATCGCAGTGTTTATAAAAGGGATACAATAAATAACATACAAGGTAAATTATAAAATTTGAAAAGCGTGTGGGAAAAGGCTTACCGGCGATTACATCACTTACATCAAAAAATAGAAAAATAAATATGATCACAACATAAACAAACTTTAGAATTTCAGTCTTATTATTCTCCATTAGATGTAACAAACATTAATTGTTGCATTGAGTTATAATGAATTGTTTTAGCACTTGTAAGAAAGCCATAAAAAAAATAAAATTAAAGTCATTATTTAAAATCTTTTAGATGCACCCATGTGTCATGTTTGTCCCTTAATATCACACAAATACAAATCTTATATAAATAGTTTTTATTAACCTTTCATTACTTTTTAGTTTTGTTATAACTGTTCATGATAGACAAAGGAAAACATATTACAATTAAAGAAACTTGGATTTCTATCCTTAATTGATTATAACCAATGTATTTCAAAGAACAATTCGTTATTATTCTGATAAATTTTATTGTGTGTGCAGATGAACATTCATTAAGAACTCAAGTAATCAAGAAGAATGATGACTTTTAAATGCAGTAAAAAGCGCAAGAAAATGAGGTTCCATCGTGTTGCTTTTAAATGCCACCTTTTAAAACTTTGTTTATAAAATGACTATTTTTAAAAGGTAATGAGTTAAAAAAAAAACTTTTTAAAAGTTGGATCTAGACACGAACTAAATAATAAAGTAAAGAAAAAGGAAATCCGAGACAAAAAGTTATATTGTTTCACTTTCAACCCAATAATTAGTCTAGTCCCTTCCACTTGAATGTTTTTTTTCTTTCTAAATCACCAGATTTACAACCATTATGGTACTTTCAGAAACCAACGCTATACATTCAGATTCTCAACTCACGGGCACCGAACCTATTGAGGAATACAACTACTTAAAATCACTTTAAAGCGTTCTCAACCTCGGAGACCCAATTTTATTGAGGAACAGACCGGTACTAGGCCAAAAAAAAAATTACTAGATTAAAAGTTCACGACTAATTAAATCTCAATAGAGATGATTTGAATACTAAGCTCAAAAACATGTAAATAACTTACAAATAAAAGGATAATATTTTAACACTTTCACAGGAAGATCAGAGATACTCTCCAACGTTGAATGATTTCTTTGTGAATTGTAATTTTTCTTTGTAATATGTCTCTTTGACTTTTTCATATATTTGATATCTCACGATAGTAATAGTCTTGCAAATTTGAGTATTTTTTCAAGGCGAGAAGTCCTATTTGTAGCCCAAGAAGAAAATAAACATGATTCAAGAGATTTGTTTTTGTTAGACACACATTTCTTCCTATTACTTTACTTTTTAGACCTTAAATTTAATAGGTTGCACTGTTTCTCATTTTACCGGTTGTCAACTTGTAGAAGTTGAGAGATTCAAAATTGATTTCTTAAATTCAGTCTTGCTCCAAAACTAACCTCATAAAATTACTCCCAAAGTTAATGCACGATAATTTTGAAATCTTTTGGTAAATTGAATGTGAGTAATTACATACAACATAATATCTAGATTATTCATAATTTTTTCTTAACCATCGGCATAAAATAAGATGTGTCACTTTGAACAGAGAATTCAAATGATGTTCACCGGACAATGTATCACAAGTGTTTTTTTTTTCAAGCAGTATGATCGAATGATAATAACTGAAAAGTATTTTATGCACATGTAACAACCAAACATATTGATTATTGAGACTAAAACTAGTGTTAGAAAGCTTAGGTGTTATTTGTTATCACAAAGACACTTTCAAAACAGTGTTAGAAAGAAGAGGTGGAAGACTAGGATCCATTACATAGATAGAAGAGGATTCCATTCTGGTTAGTTTCAATAGTCTTTAATTTTGATACTTATTAGTATCAACCAAATGGATTTCACTTTGGTTAGTTTTCACTAATTGGTAAGTCTCTAATTACTTCAATCCTCTTGTTCTTCCATTAAGTGTAGTTTCAAGTTTTTCATTCTTTCGGTAAAAAAAAAAGTATCCCATTCTTGTTACAAAATCAGGTTAGTTAAGTTTCATTGATTGTTTCGCAAGGATTTGAGTGTTCAGGCCAAAATTCCAATTTTATGGTAAAACTCTATGTGGATATGATACAAAAGTGGTGATTATATTGGGTCATGTGTGTAGTGACGAGCGAGTCAATAAAATATATCTAATTTTCCAATTTTGTTATGGGCCAGACAATTAATTGATATATAGTGAATGATTTAAGTAATTAAATATGATATTAGGTATATTGACACTAAAGTTAGTGTTAGAAACATTATTAAGGTGTTTTGTAAATTACGCCAAAGCTATGCGATGCAATTGATATGATATACTGTATAATTCTTGATATTGTATAAATATCTAGAATGCATATGATACACGATATGTTTCTTGTGTAACTATGTAAGTGTTCTCAATGTAATGTATATGTTATAAATGTATTTCTAAACCGTGAAGAGTATTAACTAATGTGTTGTAAAATATGTGCATTGTACCATAATGTGAATTGTGTAAATGTGTTATTTGTGACACCCTAAATCTCAAAATAATATTTTTAATATTTATAAACAAGCAATTCATTTGAGACATTAAGATTGTGGATTTTAAAAAACTTTGAGACAAATATACCTTGACATCAATTATTACCTCATAATAGTCCATGATAAAATTTATTTTATAAAACGACTCTATGTCATAACGTTGAATACTTAAAATCTTTATCATGCGAAAACGAAAAAATAATTTGATAATCAAAATAAACACCCAAACATGATGTCACCTATCAGTGCTAGAAACCCCAAACATAAATTTGAAGTTAACAAGTATGTCAACATGAGTAATAATAGAAAGAAGTTTTTGAATAAAAATGTCAGCTTCTTCTTCCAAGATGTCAAATGTCACCTTCAAGTTGCAGCATGCCTGTGTTTATCGCAAAATTCAAAAAATATCGAGGAGGTGATGGAAAATTTCGGCAAGTTTAGCAAATCGTTCACAAGTAATAAAGTGATACGTGAGATTGTATCCACAAGGATTGTCGTTCGACTCTGTGATTAGCATTACTTATTAAAACAGAAAAATAAAAACAAGTAAATAAAATAAAAGCGGTAAATTGTGGGAGTTTTGCAACTTAAATCTGATTGCGTAGAGCAGTAGTGATTTAGTAACTTGGTTTTGATTGCAGAATGTTAAAGACTATAAAGATTCCTTGAATCTCCTTTACTCGTCTTATTAGATCTAAGTAACAGTCAGTTATTCAAGGATTGATTAAATGATACCATTTAAGAGATAAGTTTGTGGGGTTTAACTACCCCTCTAGCTGTTGAGTTACACTAGATTCACCTCAAATTAATACGGAGTACTAAAGGGTGTAGGGTCGTCAATCCTATAGGGTCTAGTAGACCAGCGCAAGGTGTTAGATGGGGTCTTACTTTCTCAGAGGAAATTGAAACGTAGAAGAAGAATTCCTAAATTGTCATCTAAAGGCTCTCATTTATCTATGAATCTTAGAATTACATCAACACACCCTCTCTCGTTCCCTAGTAGTTCTAAAAACGGACAACCTTATCTCGTCTACCTTACCAAAGAGAGAAGATTAAAATTACTATGCAAGGTTATGAGCAGGATTTCAACCTGTTTCTAAGTTCAAACACATTCTCTTGGTATTTCACCTCCCTAGGTCTAGTGAAAACATAAAGATCTTTGCACAATAAGATTAAACAAGAGACATAAAATAACTAATAAAAATACTTAAATTAAATTAAATTGATCCAATAATAGAAATAGAGGTTCATCTTAAAATCTTACCCAATTAGGGTTTAGTTACTCATAATAACTAAAGACAAAATTACAAAAGAAATAAACATACTCTAGAGGGGTTAAACTTGGGGAGAGAGAGACTACTCTTCTTGAATCTCCCAGCGCACACCTTCCTCTTGAACCGCTTCGTTGTGAATGAGAAATCATGAATAAGAGGATTTATATTTATAGGCTGATTTCTAAGTGGGTTTGAGATGAAAACTGAGCTTTTTCCACCAACTCGTGGGAGAAAAACAACACAAAGTTTTTTAGATCGACTGTCATCTTACTCACCATCATCTTCAGCATGGAACAATCACTATACTGTTTACCTCCTTATCTTGGGCCTATGGGCCGGGTTCGTAGTAGCAGAGGGACAATTAAAGTACGTGGGGTCTGCTTGGTGAAGCGAAGTAGACGGGTATCCCCTTGATATAGAACGAACTAGCCACTCGTTATTGTAGCAAGTTGCCGTGGGTCTTGCGAGCTTCCGGGCACTAAAGCTTTAACCTACCTCATCCACCGCTTTGCAGATTGGTTATTTGTTCACAAAGATGCACTCCATAAAACGTTTCCGATTTTTAGTTGACAAACTCTCGATGCTCTCAGCCAATGCATCATGAGTTTGAGGGAAGATGTTATATGATACAATTATTATTTGTTAGTAAGAGTATTTAGACTTTTATATTCTCTAGTATATATTTTTATTGTAAGACTATGCATTCATAAACTAATTTGCAACAACATCAATTACACACAATTACAAAATATAAATCAATCAAGAACTTAATAATGTTTCTAATTTCATATTTTATCTCACAACTTCACATTTTCACATTAATCTTATTATCTCACAAACGGAAATTGTCGTACGTAGCAAAGCCCCAAATGAATTTTAGGAACTACAATATTCCCATTCATCTCATATACTTTACACTCATGTAATCAAACTCTCTCTCACCCCATACCTTGATTGAAGATTCACCCAACGAACTCAAACAGTTTAACTAAAATATCCCGTCTCTGTCGGTCATTGTATCTATAGATGTAATTGTGCTGAACTCTTTCTACCCGAGTGCTTGTTCATGTAAATTTTTCTTCTTAAATTTCAAGATGATAGGCTTTATATACTAGATGTTGGGCTAATTGGGTTATTGGGTCACATATGTATATAATAGTTTACCATATATATTAGTAATTATATATTTATTTCTTTGTTCATTTCTCTTTTTTCTAACAGTTTTATCTAATTTTTATTTTTCAGTTGTTTAAGTTCACAAAAAAAAACCTAATTTTATTTTTAATAACTACATCTAACATTACACGTGATCTAATATTTTACCTCTGTATTAATAAAATATTAAAAAGAAAAATTTGGGATGATACAATATAAATATGTAAATTGTGTAAATGTGTCATGAACTTTTGAAACTGTGTAAATGTGAATATATGAAAATATAAAAAATGCTTTGAATGATTTGATGTGTTGTCTGTGACCTATGAAAATATGTTAAGTCTCAATTTCCCATTGACAACAGTCTTTGATGGTAAGGGATAACTTGAGTTGACGAGGGGTAAAGAGAAAATGTTATGATTTAGAAGAAAAGAAAAACTATGTGCATAACAAAATGCTTGGAGGAATTGAAGCATGAGTAATTTGTATGAATCAACAACTTGACTCAACCAACAAAATTTTGAAGATTGAGGATTGATAACTTAAACGCAAGGACAAGATATGATGGAAGGAAGATGCATTTTGAAGCCTTGCAACAACAACAAGAAGGTTGGAGAGGGTCTTAAAAGGAACTAATCCACATTGCTTCTTACACACGACGGTGATAATATGTTGGTATGAGTGTGGCGGCGCATAGATTTTTAATAAGTTATAGAAGGCAATGCAAATTTGTAATATCATAATATAAGTGACATGATGCAAGTCGTCAAAAGGTGAGAACCGTGAGAGAGGAGGATTGGAAATCAAGATTTTAAATTCAGTGTAGTTGGGGATTTGTGACTTAACAGATACTATGATGTATGAAGATTTATCATAATACAGTGAAAAAAATAAAATCTTATAATGAAAATTCATAGTCCACCATGAACCACGTACAAAGGTGGTCCACCTTAGAACTAGCCATGGTGAGAAACTCAACTTTATTTAACAAAAACTATTCCTTTGGCTTGAAATACAGGGAAAAAAAGTACTTACAATTGTTTGGTAGTCTTTTTTTTTTTTTTGAGCAAAGGCAAGCTTAGGCCATTTCATTAAATATCAAAGAGTACAAATGAGGAGATACATCATAG
>Ga0315913_1002235_pt1 | contig 22491 bp, 15 predicted proteins | sample MpolsnodulesMG_FD_207736 | JGI IMG/M metagenome (GOLD analysis project Ga0315913, IMG submission 207736) | Medicago polymorpha root nodule microbial communities from Los Angeles, California, United States - small nodules | ecosystem: Host-associated > Plants > Roots > Nodule | place: USA... | reverse complement strand
TTTCAAATTTCTAGTCCCTGGTCTTGCATTTAGTCAAAATATGGTCATAAAAATGTAATTGCAGTGTGCATTAGTTGCTGAAATGTAGTGCTAACGACATACTGCCGTTGTTCACTTGTTTGATGTTGTCATAAATCACAATTGTCATTAGCATTTCTGTCATCTCTTCAATTTTCACATGGTACCTCTTTGAATTTAGGTTGAACCTAACTCAACCCCACCAAATAGGCTTGTAAGGTGAAGGATACCTTTCACTTATAAAAACTCTTCGGAAATATCAGTATCCAATGTGGGACTTTCAAATTCAATACTCCCCTCACGCACAAGACTGAACATCTATAGCGTGACCCAGGTGCCCAATAACGAGTAGCTGAAACGAATTTAGGATAGAATCCAATAGTGTCTTAGAATATGGATTGAGCCAAGCTCAACCCTACGAAACAAGCTTGTAAGGTGAGAGATTCCTTCCACATATAAAACCCGTTACGTCGTATCACTATTCAAAGTGGGACTCTCAACAATACCAAATTTTGTGATTATTCTTTTATTTTTATTTTATTTTATTTTACGAAATGGCCAATTTTAGTAGTTAGTTGTTATTTTTGTTAGAGAGGGGAGTTGAACCCATGACCTCCTTATCACTTCTATTCTACATTCCTCCTCCAAACCACCTCATGTCTCCCTGTTCATGATTATTCTTTTAGGTGAAGATGGTGTATGCAAAGGAGAGAACAACTGTTCACTTTCTTCATGGTTGTTTTGATATATGTGCATTTATTTGCAAGTTTATGACAATGGTATCTCAAAATTGTGAGCACCACTTACAAGTTTTGTACACTATTTGTGGGTTTTCTTGATGGAGTGTGGGTTAATTTGTGAGTTGTCTTGACTAAGTTGCTTGAAACTACTTAGGCTTTATTTGCCTCATAGTTTTTTATAGTTGTTTTTACCCCTTGTGGCAGTAGTAGCATGTTTTCCTTCTGTGAATGTTCATAGACTGTTTTAACGACATTTGGAATACATTTCAGGTGATGATGAATGCTATGAATGTTCCTTCCAAAAGAAGTACATTGGAGAGGAAGCTTGACAAGCTCATACTCACTCTATTTGCAACTCTCTTTATGATGTGTTTTATAGGAGCTATAGGCAGGTGTGTTTGTAAAAACGATTAGTATGCCTGTCATTCAATTATTTAACTGTTTGTTTGTGAGAACCCTACTGAGAGGGTGATGGGGCTAGTTTTATTTACACACTACATTAGATTTATTTATGTTATTATTAGAATTTCTATAACTATATTCTCTTTATCTATGAATGATGTTCGTGGATTTGTGAAAATTGCAGTGCTATCTTTGTAAACAAGAAGTATTTCTATTTGCATCTTGATTCATCAGAAGAGGACGGCTTAGCACAGTTCAATCCAAGAAATAGATTTGTGGTACATATATTTCACATTGAGATGAACGGTCATTTCCTTTATCTCTTTTCCTTATGACTTACTTTCTGTTGGTTCTACCTGCCATGTTTTCAGGTTTTTCTTCTGACTATGTTTACCCTCATCACTTTATACTCAACAATCATCCCCATTTCACTCTATGTATCAATAGAGGTTTGTGTCTCACCCATTTATATGCCCTATAAATGCCGCTGTCTTAATGAAGAAGTAAATTTGTGTTTTTTGTTGTATCAGATGATCAAATTTATTCAGTCCACTAAATTTATAAACAACGATCTGCGCATGTACCACTATGAAACCAATACTCCAGCATTGGCCAGAACTTCAAATTTGAATGAAGAACTTGGACAGGTATGTTCTACATTTTGTTTTCTCGACAGAAAAGCAGTTGCAACAGCTCACTCGTTTGAGCTGTGGGATGTGTAAGGATTGCGTGTGGATTCAAATATTTTCCATGACCAAACCAGACATATCTTTTCCAGTCAGTGTAGTAAGTCTGATATTGTAAATAGGATTAGAGAAAAGATTCTCTCCATGTGACAAAAGATGAATACATAAAATGTATATGCACGGGCACCATCTTGAGGCGGAGCGTAGAGATATTGTAAATAGGTTTAGTACCCGTTAGGATATTGTAAGATAATGTCCTGATTATATTTATATAGAATTCCTTTCTTCGTTGATTCTTATCCTAATTCTTGGGATTGATTAGGAGACTCGTGTGTGTGTGTATATATATACACACACACACACCCTCCCCTCACATAATATAGACCAGAATTTCAGTCTCAAGTACCTCTTTACTCTCTTTTTTCTCAACAAGCATAATAGATCTGACTTCTTCCTATGGGATCGTCTTACTTATTACGTGGGAGGGTCCTTTTCATAAAATCAATGTAGTTTTAAGTAGCTTTTTGATAGATTAATCCTGCCCTCAAGTATTATCTCATGTCGTTATGGTTGATTCTTTTTGTTAGATTTATAGCTTTTATGGTTTGGAATCGTTGTGTGCTTGATTCTTTTTGTTTTCTCCTTTCCCCTCTTCCTCCATCACTTCCCCAACTTTATATTTCTTAAATATAAATAGAGCTATATTTAAGTAGTGTCTTACAAAAGTTGTTGTGCAGGCTTGTGTGTAATATTTTTGCCACATTTCTGAGTTGCATTATGCAGTTTTACATGGCTGATTTGAATAGGTTGAATACATCTTCTCAGACAAAACTGGGACTCTTACAAGAAACTTAATGGAGTTCTTCAAGTGCTCGATTGGAGGAGAGGTGTATGGAAATGGCGTGACTGAAATTGAAAAGGGAATAGCAGAGCGCAGGGGCCTAAAACTAGAGGTAATACACATGCTCATTGAATAGAAGTAGTCAAAGGGTGGTGATTATAAAAGAACTGCTCTTTCTTTGCAGGAAAATATTTCACCCAATGCAGTGCGAGAGAGGGGTTTCAATTTTGATGATGCTAGGCTCATGAGAGGAGCTTGGAGGAATGAGTCGAATCCTGATAGCTGCAAGGTAAATCATATTTCTCAACTTGAATCTGCGACAACAGTTTTTAAGCTTTCAAATTTGCTTGTTTTATATGGTTTGTATATTTGATTTGTACTGAGTAAGGATGATCTATATATAGCTATGTACTTTTCTTAGTGTGTTTTGTTTATAATGGTAAATTAGTCGGCTAGCTCCTTGCTTATCCTTTATTACAATATTATAGGTTCTTGGTTGATATAGATCTTAAAAAGTAACAAGATTTATCTACAGCTAAAATTTGTTGGAACTTTAATGCAAGGCACTTGTATCACTGGGCTGCATATTTAGACACTCAATTTCCTAGAATTTTGTGTTTATGTATTTGAGCATCTGAGATTTTAAAAACTGCACAATATATTCACGATACCAACAGTTATGTAGCTCTTTATTATATTTTAGCGTGTAAATTTGGTGCCAATATTTTTCATCAAGCAATGCCTATTTCCTGTGTGACTTCTGTACTTGGAAATTTCTCATAAAGGGTTTTTTATTTTAGAAAATGTTCTATACACCTGCACTCAATTGCAAAATTTGCATGGTAGTATATTGTTGGATGTTAGTTTTGCTGAAATTTTATGTGTCGATAATCTTTTCGTTTTCAAATTCTCTTCAATTGGTAAAAGAAAGAATATCAAAGGCCTATTTTTTGTTGTTTTAATAATTAGGTTTTCTGTTTTATTGCAACTAAGTCTTGAGTATAGTTGGCAGCGACACAGCTTGGGCGAGGGTCTAGAATTCTATCAGTTACTGGAAGAGAAGTTGATTCGTGTTGTATAAATTTCATTTCTCTTTTACTAAACCTTGCCTTTTTTTAATCACTTAGCTGCTATTTTTTCAATATGTTTATTCATGAATTCGGTAGCTCGGATGTTGCACTGTTGTTAAATTTGTTACATTACATGACACGAAGAAACAATTTTATTTATTTAATTTAAAAAAATGGCTATGCAGGAATTCTTCAGATGCCTTGCTATTTGTCATACTGTGCTTCCTGAGGGAGACGAGTTCCCTGAAAAGATCAGATATCAAGCTGCATCACCTGATGAGGCTGCTTTGGTTATTGCTGCAAAAAACTTCGGTTTTTTCTTTTACAGGTTCAGACTTCTTTTGTGTGTAAATTTTTGTATCATTTTACCTCAATTTTTATGCTGCATACAGCTTATATGGGTAATTTGTACTGTAGAGAAGAATGGGTAAAATCTGTTGTGACTTGTGATTTATTAGGCAGTCTACGACTGTTTAAACAGAGGGGTTGCAATAATGTCTCTTCTTTGAAAGAAACAAGAATAAAAAATACACATACTAAAGGAAGATCTGACTACAATATAATCCATGAGATCATGATATCCCCGGATTCTCCTATATGTACTGCTATGTAATAGATATTCTCTAACCCAAGACTCGACTACTGTCCGATGAATAATTGTTTGTCAACTTTGTCATGCTCCTCAGTGATCCCTTCACATGACCTCGCCTAAATTTATTCAATTCGGATTAGAGTCCTCCTTTGTCAGGTCCAGCTATGCAGTGTAAGCAAGTAAAAAAATATGCAATCAAATTCCTGTGCTTCATGTAAGACACTTGATTGAAACGAGATCTCATACTCTGCTTGTGCTTCATATAATGTTTGGGCAGTCTTCACCTTACTAGTGGGTTTTGTGAGGATGAGTTTATCTGAAATTCTAAGGCAGTCCATTATCCTTATTACAAAATTTGTTCTATGATTATAAAGGGTGTGATGTTTACTTCGTATTATCTTCTGAAAGCTGAGTCTGAGTTTAGCCTTCATTTTAGAAGCTCAAGTAGCAATTTTATTCCTTGTACCCAGCCTAAATATGCACATCGATTCTTGGTTCTGGTACCCGTTTTTTGATAGAGCAATTGAGTTTTCGGGTGATTGCAGTTTGAGTTGATCCTAATCAGTATTATTCCTTGCCAGACGTACACCTACAAAGATATATATTCGTGAATCTCATGCTGAGAAGATGGACAAAATTCAAGATGTCTCGTATGAGATTCTGAATGTGCTTGAGTTTAACAGGTACTCATATATCTCCTTTTTTGGTACATGGTTTCAAGATTTTAGGTTGCACTTGTAATTTTTGTTTCCTTAATAGTACAAGGAAGCGTCAATCGGTTGTGTGCCGTTATCCAGATGGGAAGCTTGTATTGTACTGTAAGGTAATAATTTATTGAGACTTTAAGGTTAAAATTGCATGACTTTGGATAATAAGGTAATATCTTCCCAATCTTGCTTTTCACAGGGTGCGGACAATGTAATCTATGAGAGATTAGGTGATGGTTCTAATGATATTAAAAAAGTTACTAGGGAGCATTTGGAACAGTTTGGATCTGCTGGTCTACGCACATTATGCCTAGCGTACAAAGAATTACATCCTGATGTTTATGAAAGCTGGAATGAGAAATTCCTTCAAGCTAAATCCTCTTTAAATGATCGGGAAAAGAAGTTAGATGAGGTGCATTTTATCCTCTGCTCTGGTAGCTTTCATGTGCATATTAACCTCAATATTATTTTGTTTCTTGGCAAATTTTTGTGAACATAAATGGATTAGGATGACATTGGGTAGGGTCTGGATAGGGTACTATAGTACTCATGCACATACTCTTGTGCAGGGACGGATCCAGAAATTTTAACAAGTGGGGTCAAATTATTTACTCTAAATATTTATTAAAAATATATAATAAATTTATAAAGAATAAAATGATGACATCATTATCTAAGATTTTTTAAATGACATAATTAATATAAAATCAAGATCCATAATTATTTACTTTGGAGTCTCTTGAATATTTTAGAATTATAATTACCGTCTACATTTCTTCATATTTTAAAAGGTAAATTATATTTTGAGACTAAAATTTTGATATTCTTTACATATTTTTCAATTTCTATATATTTATAGGATATAGCACTAATTAATTCCTTGATTTTAATACAAGTAAAAGTTTAGAATATAATAAAGATTGGGATAAAATCTGCTAAATCTCAACAATAATGCATAATACAAAAATAAGGACAAAAGGAACACAAATTACATTGATTAATATGTATGTTCGGCTACCAGCTTTTATTTTCCTTTTACTTGGAGAAAAAAATGCCAAGATTCATCAAAAGTTTAAAAAACTAGACTTGTTTCCATTATTCTACACTGAAACCTCTATTTAGTTTGTCTTAGAGCGTTTTTATTGGTACCATGTGGGGGCATCATCATTTTTTATGAGGGGTCAAAGTATAAAATCAACTCATTATTTATTGTGAAAAAAATGTATAAGTGGGGTCAGCTGCCCCCAATTGTCAATGGTTGGATCCGTGCCTGCTCTTGTGGGCATCGATTTTAATACATGTAGCCGTCACCTGCACTGCGCTTTAATTAACTATGAAAAATCAAACAAAAAGTTACACTGCTTAAAAAATTCATTAAAAAAACTATTTAAAAGATTATTCAAACCTAATTATAAAGCATTACATCTAAAAATATTTACCAAGTTAAAATGCAACATAAGAAGATTATTAAATATAACAAATTTCTTGTTTTTGAATTTTTTGAACAATAAACTTCTAGAACAATAAATTCTTAAATTTAAATTGAATTTTTTTAGATATATTATTATAATTATGATTATATTATAATTAAATGTGTGGGTATGGGTGAGGTCAGTACTAGGGTACTCTCTTCCAAACCCATTGAGTTTTTTTGTTAATTACCCATACTCATATGCGTTAAGCTGGTAACTGCCCTACCTATTGTCAGTGTGGGATCCCAACACCCTCTTATGCCTAGCACAATGAAGGTGCTGAAGGTGCTTGAAGCTGCAATAGAGGTCGGAAAATGTGGCCATGAAGGGCAACCACGGTTTTCAACATACCTTTCATGTCTAGAGCACGAAGTGTGGGAAAATGTGGTTTGCCCAAATATCAAATCTAGAATAGGCTCGGATACCATATAAAAGATTGTGCTAGGCACTCAACCCTAAAGTAAGCTCAAGAGTTGAGGATTATCCAAACCTTATAAGGACTACTATGTCAAGACACCTCCAGACACGCAGCATAATGAAGGTGCTAGAGGCTTCAATGAAGGAATTCCAAGGTGTCCACAACAAATATGGCTAGGGTTTTCAGTTGATCTGAAATAAATAAACATGCTATTCTCGTTGGAACTGTATTTTTTATTCTAATGATCTTTCTTTAACTGCATATTAAAAAACTACCTAATCATAATCTAGTTATTTATATCTTATGCACCCAATCATGAATGATTGGTGCAGAAATGCATGATTATTTTCACATATTTCACTAATCGAATTAGTGTGTTTATACTGATGCCTATGGAGATAATATAGGTGGCAGAACTTATAGAAAATGATCTCATTTTGATTGGTAGCACTGCCATAGAAGACAAGCTTCAAGATGGAGTACCAGCCTGCATAGACACTCTTCAAAGAGCTGGCATAAAAATTTGGGTGCTTACAGGGGACAAGATTGAAACAGCAATCAATATTGCCTATGGTGAGTCTACTTCGAGTGGAGGCAGATTTTCTGTATCTTGATGATTGATTGTTTTGTGCATGATTAAAATTTAGTCGTTACTTATTTTATATTTGTGTTTCCACCCTTTGCCTGCAGCTTGCAATTTAATAAACAATGAGATGAAGCAATTCATTATCAGTTCAGAAACTGATGCAATTAGAGAAGTTGAAGACAGGGTAAGCTTTATATTTTAATTTATATGTTTTGCTGATGTAATCATAGTTCTTATATTTCTGATTGTCTGTTTTATAATTTCTTTAGGGGGACCAAGTAGAAACTGCACGATTTATTAGAGAAGAAGTTATGAAAGAGCTGAAGAAGTGCCTTGAGGAAGTACAGAGCTATTTTAGCTCTCTATCTGCACCAAAATTAGCACTTGTAATTGATGGAAAATGTCTAATGTATGCACTGGATTCAAGTTTGAGAGTCATGCTGCTGAATTTGAGTTTGAATTGCCATGCTGTTGTTTGCTGCCGAGTTTCTCCTTTGCAGAAAGCACAGGTAAAATTCTTGCATCAATGCCAATGACTTTGTTATTTCTGCAAACATTATTAATATTCTAGTTGTTCTGTAGTGTTTATGTTAGTCAAGGTAGTTCTTAATCAATTATATCCTATTTAAAAGACATGCTTGAGTTACTTGCCTTGTTGAATTTGGGGTTGTTTGGCTTATAACTCCATGTGCTTACAGGTCACAACTTTGGTCAAGAAAGGTGCGCGGAAAATAACACTTGGTATTGGTGATGGAGCCAATGATGTTAGCATGATTCAAGCTGCTCATGTTGGTGTTGGAATAAGCGGGATGGAGGGTATGCAAGCCGTAATGGCTAGTGATTTTGCAATTGCACAGTTTCGTTACCTTGCAGATCTACTTCTTGTTCATGGCCGGTGGTCATATCTTCGAATATGCCAGGTGTCTTGTCTTTGTGAACTATACAATTATTTCCGTAGCTCCTTTTTTTGGTTGTAGCATCCTTAAAACTTAGTTATTGCAGGTGGTGATGTACTTCTTTTACAAGAATCTCACTTTCACTCTTACTCAGTTTTGGTTTAACTTGCAAACTGGGTTTTCCGGCCAGAGATTCTATGATGATTGGTTTCAGTCATTGTATAATGTTATCTTCACTGCGCTTCCTGTGGTCATGGTTGGCCTATATGACAAGGTATCACATTCTCTCTAATCATCTGGATCTATGGTTTTTCCCCCTACAGAAACACATACTAGCTTTATTAGATGTTTTATTTCCAGATGATTACGTGTTTCTGATTATTTTACTTGTACCTCTGCAGGATGTTAGTGCATCTCTATCCATGAAGTATCCTGAACTATACATGGATGGAATAAGAGATGTCTTTTTCAAATGGAGAGTTGTGGCTATAAGGGCCGTTCTTTCCGTTTACCAGTCTTTAATATTCTTCTATTTTGTGAGTGCTTCAAGTTTAAGTGCTAAAAATTCAGATGGCAAGATATTTGGACTCTGGGATGTTAGTACTATGGCCTTCACATGTGTTGTAGTAACTGTTAACTTTCGACTTCTGATGAACTGTAATTCAATCACAAGATGGCACTATATTAGTGTTGGTGGAAGTATATTAGGATGGTTTCTTTTTGTTTTCTTATATTCAGGGATCAGAACTCGTTATGATCGACAGGTGAATTTTCTCTTTATTGGAGAACATACTTTGGTATTTTCCTTATTATCCTTTGGGCACAATTAACTCAAGTTATATTACATGTACCTGCAGGAGAATGTGTATTTTGTCATATATGTCTTGATGAGTACGTCGTATTTCTACATTATGCTAATTCTTGTCCCCGTTGCGGCACTTTTTTGTGACTTTCTTTATCTAGGGTAAGGTTCAAAATTGAAGTCTTGATTCATATTTTTGTCTTGCTTGTTTTTATTGAGATATTATTATGCTGTTGGGTTGGATCAATCTAGTTCTGGAACACTAGATCATGATGCACAAGGATGAATCACTTTTTCGTCGACATTTCAAATTCCCATTTACATGAAGCTTTCTTTTAAAATATCCAAGTTGAGTCATCTTTTGGAAGCCAACCTGTTACGAAAGCTAAAGGGTCCTAGTTTTGTCTCTCAAGAACTAGCAAATTTTTCTACGGATGATTAGTTGATGATAATATTGTTGTATCATGATCTTTTGTGGTAATCGTGATATGTTGTGCCCTTTGAGGTGACAGCCAATCTATTTTATGGATGTGACACACACACATGTCAATTAAATGAGAAACTTATGTCAATTGCATATATGGTAGTACCACATAGCTTGGGAGGGTCAACTGATAACTATGTTGCAATATCTATGTTGCAGGGTTCAGAGATGGTTCTTCCCTTATGATTATCAAATTATTCAAGAACTGCATAGACATGAGAATCATGACTCTGCCAGTGTCCGACTGCTAGAGTCAGGGAACCAGACTCCGTCTGATGAAAAAAGCCATGAAATATCTCAACTCCCACGTGAAGTATCAAAGCACACAGGGTTTGCTTTTGATTCGCCTGGTTATGAGTCATTTTTTGCTTCACAGCTTGGTATACATGCCCCCCAAAAGGCCTGGGATGTCGCAAGACGTGCTAGCACAAGATCCAGGGCGAAGAATGTACAAAAGAAGTAATTTGGTGTTGGATGGTTGTACATGTACTTTCATTTTAGTCTTAGTTTGCAAACCGTCCATAGGAGGTTTATAAAATTAGAATGTGCCATATCAAATGTTGGTCATTTTCATTTAGGTAAATATTGTTCATTTACGCATATTTTGTCTTTCTTCCTGTGACAGTAGTTTCTTTCATAGGGGGAACTAGAGCAGCGTAAGGATTATCACAGATGTATATACTTCACTAGTTTTTGAAAGTTGGCCAACGTTCATACCTAGAGGTTTTGCGAATTTGCTTCCGTAACTTTCCATACAATTTTTTTGTAACTGTTTTTAAGTTTTTGATACATACAATCAGAATATCGAAGTCAAATGCAGCATGTGTTCCATATAGAAGGTAAATAATTACGCAAACTATTGGTGTCTGGTGCAGTGAGATGGGGAGGAAAAGTTAGTTACATGGTTGAGATGTAAATGCTACAGCGTTTTACTGGTGCTTTGATTCTCGCTGTGGTTGCCCTGGTGCAGTAGCTTCTGTGCAGCAGATTTAATTGAGAAAAATAGTTTGAAATCTCTGAATTCAAATTGAACTGCTCTGCAGCAAATGCACTAAAACAGCCGCTACAGAGAATTTAAGTCAGTTTAATTGTCGGTTAATTAAACTGACTTAAATGCCCTGGTTTTCACATTTTTTAGCAACCTTGTTTGGAATGTATACAAAAGGAGTGAAATACATGGGGTGTAGTTGGAGGATGTGTCTGAATAGAAGAGAATGATGCATGAAAAAGGAGAATGATGATTGGCCTTCATATACAAGTTACGTGAAATACATGGGTGTAATTGCCGGATGTGTTTTTAGGGGTTATGCAAGCATCGAATTTTAGTTTGTGTGGGTTGAGTTAAGGGATGTGCTCCAATCTACAGCTACTTTGTTTCTTGTTGTCTTTGTAACAGTAATAACTGTTTCACTCACTGCATTGGTATCAATACTTTCTAGCATTCTCCTACTCATTCGTACTCTACTCCAAAGTTCTTTACCAGAAGAAAATTGAATAATGTTTATGACGCCCGCTTTTTTATACACCTACGACCGCGAGACCTAATTAATCACATGTAAAAATATGATTGATTTAGTTGAGTATATATAGTTTAATCAATTAATACTAAAAATTATGGTTAATTCATGTAGATGAATTAGTCACAATTTTGGTTGCAAACTGAATATACCTTACTTTTTAACGTAATTAGGTGTCACGTGAGTAAAAAACAAGTGGATGTCAACGTATCATTATTGGAAAGAAAGAAAAAAAAGTTGTTCACCAAGAAAAATTACGACAAGGCTCTTCAGTATAAAAATCAGTAAGAATGTTGTACCAAAATAAAACAGTAAGAATAAAAACTAGAGAGCTTGTTTTTTATTCTTAAAAACCTCATTTGATGAGAAAAAATAAATTAGTCAATATGACTCTTAAAGCCACCCTCACCCAAATTTGCCAATTCAGATGAGATAAATAAAACTAGTTTTCCCTAGTCCACTCATCCGAAAGGACATGGTTATCAAGAAATTAGAGGAAGAGATAAAAATAGCTCTCTACAGATTAACGCGAAACTCACTGCAGATAAACAGTCAATTACTATTCCACATAAAAATAGTCAAAAGTATGCAAAGTGTGAAAAATATTTGATGATTTCAAAAGCATCGCTTCATTTTATTTATTCTTTTTTCAGGATTTGGTGAAAATTAATTCACCCTGTTCCCTACAAGAAATATAAACGATATTTCCCATGTATTAATGTAGACAACTATTTATATTTTGATCTAAAAAAAATTACCTCCTTAATTCCCTATTTCAGGAGTTTCTAAGCAACACACTCCACCAACCCTACCCATTATCTGATATCATAATATGACTCAATTTTATGTAAAATCAACACCTGCACCTGTAACCATTCACAATCTTAAATGAACATGATGGTCACAACTCAAAAATCTGCTCTCTAGCTTGAGATTTAATTAAAAAAAATTACAGCACAAGATATACCATGTTATAGCCGCTTCCTCCTATCAAAAATATACAATACCAATTGTGCCAATTCTATTGGTTTCTTGTCCAAATAAGACAGACAGCAGCAGCAGCAGACAAACTCCAAAAAGAAAGAATTATGTTGATGATAACCCTCCACCACTTAAACAGTGAAACTCCTCTTTTTTCTTAAAGACAAATCTACAGTAATAGCAGAAAGAAGTAACTACATACAGGGAGATATATGAAGTTACAAAAAATAATCCGGTGTCTTTCGTGTAGTGTCAGGCTCAATTTGCCTTGGAGCTGGATCAAACTGCAGAAAATTCTGATCCATATTCTCTCCAATTTCCAGAATGGCAGCCATATTCCCACATCGGTAGCAGTAATTTGGAGCACTAAAAACAGTCACCACATTCTTCTCCTAAAAGAGTAAATATATAAAAAGACAGTCAGTACATAGAGTGTAATAGGTATCCTTGAAATGAATCAAAGTGTTACGGTCAGTCACCTGGCACCAATTATATCCTTCCATCACAAGCTGATGAGCTCTAGATATCAGCGAGAGACCATTTGTGTGATTGAACTGAGCAGCTATATCCTGTCCAAATGTATATCCAGCACCACGTGGAGATATTCCCCAACCACAACGATCGTCTGGATCAGACCACAAGAGATCACACATTGGTCCTTCATGCGGAACCTATATTGAAAAGCAAAATTGTCACTTGCCAGGCAATATATCCAGTCAACCTCTACAACATGGTTTTAGGCATACAGAAATGAAATACTAGTTGACCGAAAGATGAGACACATCCAAAGAGCATAGAGCAGCTGGTAAGGCTGAAGCAAAAAATTAATAGTTGATTCAACCAAAAAGAAAAATGCAGACAACTTTCTAAACCATCAACAAAATGAAACATCTAGAAGGCAATTACGAACTACAATGAAGAATTGCAAGTTGAAATATCAAATAAAATATATTACATTGCATACCATACTTTAGGGGAAAAAAGATCTTTAACTCGGAACATGCTTTCCATAAAAATGTTCTTAGTATCAAATAATTTGCAATGGTAAGATATTGCCAGTTACAATAGCCATTTAATAACACACAAACCTCCTGTATGCGATCCAAGGCGCGGATATTATCCAGTGTATCCAAAGATGGCGAGAGACCTCCATGCAAACAGAAAATCTGCAACAAATAAGGATGTTAGACAATGGTATAAAGAAATCAGAGAAACATTTTGAAATATATTTAAGCTCAAACCTGACTCTCAATGAGGGCAGTCAGCGGTAAATAATCAAACAAATCGGTAAAGAATTTCCAGACATTGGCATTTCCATATTTTCTCAAGCATTCATCGTAGAAACCATACCTGAAATGGTAAGAAAACCAATCAACAGCTTTCAAAATAAAATTCCTTTTATGTTTCTTATATTCAAAGATTACATTTTTCTCTTTTCCAATTTCATATCATCTCAAACCAATAACAGATTGGCATTCACAAGCATGAACCACATATTCACGTCTACACAATAGCACATTCACTCAGATACGCATACAAGCCAAATATAATGTTTCACTTGTGCACTCCATGGTGCCATTGGTAAAACCACTATCCATTCACCATACACTTTACAACTCTTTATCTAAAGCCTTAAAAACTAACTAAAACACCATCCACAGCATCACCCAGAATATTGAGAAAGATATAGAAAAATAAGAATATCATATTATGATTACAAAAAATCAAGTTGCGGCTCCTAACCGAACCCCCCACATTGAACTTTGCATTAAGATAGATGGAGCCAACAGAAAGTTGTATAACACAAACACAACAAATAGAGTAATTGGAGATGCTCATCATTAACCTATTTTTAAACTTTAAGCAAGAATTATAATGAAACTTCAGCTTAAACATGATAATATTTACATACACAAATAGCAATGAGTAATTCGAGAAGAAAGTGTTCTTACACTTGAGTAATTTGACGGCTCTCATGATTTCCCCTGAGAATTGTAATTCTATCTCTATAGCGTACTTTCAATGCCACCAAAAGTGAAACAGTCTCCACTGAATAGTACCCACGATCTGCATAAATTTATGCCAGAATTATTACGAAATTGTAGTGGTTCCCTCCCACAGATGCAAAAAATCTAATTTGAACATAATAATTAAATGCAGTAAGCGAATCAATGGATGGTTATGGCCAAAGTTGGCACCTTATTACATCCTCACATATTAACATCCTCACATATTGAAGTTGTTAAGCCTCGTAAGTCGTAACTTTCCCTCAAAATATATTACAGTAACACTCGATTTTGATACCTCAATACACTTTACAGACACTTATGTCATTTTTATGCTATCAGCAAATTCCATCAAAATATACACTTTGACAATAGATAATAGAAAGCCTCACTTAGCACTGACATTTATTCTATAAAATCCTCTCATACAAGTTTCAATGTCCATCAACAGTTCAATGAACAATCTCTCTTTTGTCATCACTCGCCACTATTAGACACAAACCTAAAACATTAAGAAAAACAAAATTATCAAGACTATTTTACATTTATCCAATTTTTTGAGCTCAAACTTATATCTCCCCGTTTCTTAATTGTGTCGCACACTGGCACCACCCTAACCCCCTACGGTGTGATAGTAAACCATACTCCCATAACATGATCTGTATATCCAAATCCAAACAAAAAATTATATCATACATGAGTAACATTAACAATCATTCCAACAGAAAAGCAGGAGGGACAAGAAAAATAAAAAGACAAGTCTTAACAAACAATTCTCCTTTAAACAAATGGCACATAACTAAAACCAAGATCTGAAAAAATGAGGTTATTATACATTTCAACAGTGACGTGAAAGTTATAACACAATACCAACAAAGAAATGGTAAAGATTTAGTCAGGCAACTAATAATACATGCATAAAACAAACTAGCGTGACATTTAAAAAGAGTTAGTACTTAATCCATATAACACTGTTAGGGTAAAGATTTTTACACTGTCAATAGATCGTAATCGACTGATCATTTAAAATGTTTGACTTTAATCATAACTACTTCTAAAGTCAAACACATGATTGGTTGTGAATTGTGATTTGTTGAAAGTGCAAAACTTTCTACACCGTATCAAAATTAAACTAATTTTTTGACTAATCACGTGATCTTGACACAGCGTTGATATTGATCCAAACTAGCTGACAACATATCAATAAACAATGAAAGAAGCAGCTAAATCATATTGCTTCAATAGTTACACAACAAACATGACAATTTTACACAATCACTCACTAATTAGTCAAACAAATACAACCAACTAAAAAGAGCAATTTCCATTTTTCAGAAAACATCATAAACAAAACTCTTTCCAAAAAAGACTCCAACATATAAAAAAAGCAATTATTACAATATCAAATCAAAAAACAAAAAACTACCAAAATTCGAACACAACAACAATTTATCAAACTCTATATACATCAAATTCACCTCATAAAACCGTACCAAAATTCAAACTTCAAATCTAACACACCAAGAAATCATCAAAAACCAATAAAATAAACTTAAATACAACACAAAACCAATAATTCATCTCAAGAACATAAAATTACCAAAATATAAAATCAAACCTCATATACATAAAATTCACCTCATAAAATCAAACATCACCAAAAACCAAAAATCACACCCTATATGCATAAAATTCACCTCATAAACAAAGAATTACCAAAACCAAAATTCAAACCCTATATACATCAAATTCAGCTCATCAAACCAAAAATCACCAAAACCGAAAACCAAACACTATATAAATCAAATTAACCTCATAAAACCAAAAATCAAACCCTAGATAAATCAAATTAACCTCAAGAAAACAAAAAATTAGAAATTTTGATAATCGAATTCAAGAAACTAACCTACATAATCTCCCATAAAGAGATAATTAGTATCCGGAGCATTTCCACCAATCCGAAAAAGCTCAATCAGATCATAAAATTGACCATGAATATCACCGCAAACCGTAACCGGACACTTCACCGGTTGAACGTTCCATTCCTCAACAAGAATCGCTCTCGCCTGATCACATAGCGCCTTCACATCCGCCTCCGGTAAAGGCTTGCACTCCATGAGACTCTCGATCTGCCGATCCAGATCCGCGTGTGACGGCATGGTTGAAAGATTGTTCTTCAGATCCGATGAGATCGGAGATCAGTCGGCGACGGTCGCCGGAGATTCGTCGGAGAAGATGAAGACGATGAGGGTTTGGTGCGAAAGAAAGAGAAATAGAAAGAGAGCGAAACGATGCGTTTTGAGAATAATGGTTTCTTTATATTACTGGTTCTTCTATTAATCATTTCATTTGGTTGAGTTTTTTTTTTTTTCTTCTTTGAATTCAATCTTGTAGTTTTTTCTGGTGAAAATGAAAATGGAAAGAAATGATAGTATAATAATGAGAGAGATACTATAAAGAGATATTCAAAACAAAAAATATTTTTAAAAAGTAGTCATTTTTGTCTCAATAATCTTTTATTATATATTTTTTTTGGCCGGGTTTGAACCCCGAAACTTTCATATATTATGCATTGTCTATACCAACTTAAATATGCACACGAGGACAATATTTTATTATATTGAAATACTTAAATAGTTTCTAATTCTACACGATGTTATTTAAAATAGTTGTTGATGTTAAAATTGTTTTTCACTGTCGATGACAACTTTTTTTATAAGCAATGATATAACAATAAATAAGTAGGATTGATTACACTAATTAAGTATATTCAAGAACTAATATGACATTATTAACAAAATATTTTGATGTTATTGATAATTTTGATTAACAGAGTGTACAATCAATGACTCTTCTACAATTTTGATTATTCGTTACACACACATGGACGAAAATATTTATTTACTCTGTATTGTATAGCACTAGCAAAAAGGTGGATATTGTCTACTCGTTTTTGTATTGCGTTTTATAATTTTATTTAATGGTTAGAAATTCACACTTAAGGTTAATACAATCCCTGCATACCGCAATATCTAATCAATTGGGCTATGTTCATGACGACATTTATATTATCACATTTCGTGATAGATTTTTAGCAAATAGCTCTTTTAAAATGCAAGTTGTTCCTCATATTTTGAATAAGGTAAGGCTAGTGATTAGAAATTCACATTTTAAAGAAGAATAAGTGGATGTCTTGTGTTCGAACCCAACGACTACATATATTATGCAATGTCCATACTAATTAAATTAAGCTCACAAGACAATTATGTATCCGTTTTATTAGTAGAATATATTAACTTTTGGTTATTTTTTATAGAGGTTTACTAACTTAGACCAACAAAGAACATTAAGGTTCAAGTTAGCAAAAGTGCATATTTTCATTTGGACAAAAATATCATTCATCTTTATTATTTAAACCTAATAGCTTGAGGGTTACTTTTGTAATTTACATTAAAACATATTTGTTAACTTGCACTAATTTGCTAACTTAGACCCACTTTCATTTTATTACAAATAACTTGAGGTTACTTTAGTAATTTTCATTAAAACATATTCCCTCCGTCCCAAATTGTAAGAAAAAAAAAATAATCACACTTATTAAGAAAACTAAAACATATGAATTTAGAGTATAGTTTTTTGTGTTTTCCTTAGAATAAGTTTTATAGGAAGATGTAAAAACAATTTTCATTAGCTATTGGTTATGGAGAAAAGAAACAGAGAATTTTTTTAATGTAATTTACATTTAATTATATGAGAATAAACAAAAGTTTTTCTTGGAAAACATGTTTCTTTTAAAAAAAAAACAAGATTAATTAGAATAAAAATTTGTTTCTTTTTTGCTTACATTTTGAGACAAAGAAAATGAGTTTTTTTCTTACATTTTGGGACGGATGAAGTATTTGTTAACTTGCACCAATTTGCTAACTTAGACTCAATTTTATTTTATAACAAATAGTTTGAAGGATATTTACTAAAATATCCTTGGTTTAAAATAGTGGGTATTGATTTTTTTTTTCAAATAAAAATATGCATTTTTACTAACTTGGACTTTCATGTTTTTTGTTGATGTAAATTAACAAACCCCTTTTTTATATGTGTATTTTTATCTGTAAAATGATAATGTTGATTTTTGGTTGTTTAAATCAATAAAAATTGTGAATGAGAGAAAGGAAGAGGGAAATTGCCGCGAAGGTGGTGGAGCCAACCCGTAACAAAATGAAAACGAAATGAAATTCAAACTCAAATTAAATTTTATTTGTCTCTCTTTATTTTTATTTTTTTGACAAAATTTTGTCTCTCTTTATGAATAGTGAATACCAGCAATGTTCGGATTTTTTTTATGAACTACCTTGACTTTTTTAGAAACTACCAGCAATGTTGGTATATGAGAATATACATATTGTTAACGAATTGATATCTTATCATAAAAGCTAACTCAATATATATGGATGTCAAAATACATTTATACACTCAACCGTTTTGAATATTAAAGGTATATTGAAGCCCTCCATTATTATTTTTTTTCAAAAAAAAAAACCCTCCAATATTATTTTTTTTAAGATGAGATTAAATTCATTTATAGATGGTGTTAGAGTCGAGTTAACAATCGTAATTTTAAAATTGGACCCAAGATCCATATTAAATGTGAGAGCATGTATTGAAGTTGTATTGAGTTTTACATTACTCATGTTTGATTGTTGGTTTATAAATTGCCACGAATGTGGCGAACCAGTCAAGAATATTGAAAGCTAAATGAAATTCAAACTCAAATTCAATAATATATGTGTTGCCTCTCTTTTGAATGCTTGAATAATTACAAAGTTTTCTCTTTTTTTATATAAACCACTTGGATTTATTTTTTAAGAGAAACTACTTAAGATTTCTTTAGAAATTATTTGTCATGCACTAACCTTGCTTACGTAAATGTTCGTATTGTAATTTGGATTTGGATCCTATCCAAAAGCTAACTAAACAAATAAGAATGTGAAAACAAATTTATGCATCCACCGGTCCATAAATAAATATTGAAGTTGTATTGGATCTTAGGCTACACATATTTGTGGATTATTGGATGTATAAATGTCTTTGGCCTATAATTTTAAAATTGGACTTGATTGTTTGATCATAAGATTCATTTATTCTTTCATTCATTCGTCATTGTGTTTGCAACTTCTCTAAAGTATGGGTATATTCAAGAGTTACCTACCAATAAAGTACGCTTAAAAACAGTAAGTGGTGCACCACCTACTACTTTACTGTGATCATCATTTAAGGTTTCCTTTGTTTTTATGATATTACCTTATATACCCCACAATTGAATTGTCATTTTATCATTTTTTTTGGGTACTACCTAGATGCATAATTACACATCCAGTAATCTTGAATACCTCGAAATTTACATTTTATTTTTATTTTTATCATATACTATAATTCACACTTAGCATTTTCATAACTAGTTATACCTTTTCAATTGGTCACAAAAGTCATAGCTACACAATATACATGCCACAAAGAGGAAGCAACACTTCTACCTATACACATAACACATTAAGTAAAAACCTCACGTATACACATCTCATTAGCGTAATCACAATACACACCAAATTTAACTACACTTATAATAATCATTAACCAGATAAGGATAACATGTTATTTTGATATAACTTAATATTTTATCTCACCAATTAACGACACTATTTCCATCATCAATTATCACAATAATAACTTCATTATAACTTAAGGTCTTATCCCACCATTATCATCACCTGTAACATCATCAATTTTTATGAATAACAACACTATAACTTCAATTATATTAGTCTTATACTCCTCTAATCTAACATTTGTCTAAGACACATCATTTACTTTAAGAGAATCACTTTTAAAACACCTAAATACACTTCCCTCGCCTAATTATATTGCAACGAAACTTTTTTTTTTTTTTTTACTTTCAGGACTCATTTTAAGAAGAATAGGAAGGTTTCCCAATGCTGAAGGAAATGCACGACCATCCGCCCCCGAGGCACAATCATGCGCCTTTCAAATGCACGAGAAAGAAAAATAGGCAGAGGAGACACACACGATCGTGCTGCTTGCACAAACTGTGCAAAAATCACAAGTTTTGCGATTTTTTGCCATGGGAGCTTCCCCAGCTCTGATTTTGACCCTAAACACACTTAAATCGTCCAGAAACATCACCCTAAGGTTACTCTAACATTTAAACATCAATTTTTACACAATTCCCCTATTTACAGCAAATTCTCATGTGTTTAATTCACTAATCAAAACACCTAACCGATTTCAAACTTCCTCTCACAACCTATGCACACCAACACCTCTCACCAACACCAATCATCACCAATTCACTCCACATATTTTCTATGATAATAGCATAAAAACATAAAGTTCATAACAACCCTAAAATTAGGAATCAATCGGCATAACAAGATGAGGGTTTGGGAATCCTCTTCCCCCCTTTTCAAAATTAAAACCCAAAGATAAATAGTCTCGAATTCATAGAAGATTGCAGCTTTATGCTTGATTCCTTAGTTGGTGCCCTTCCCTCTTGCTCTCCTCTTTCTCCTAGGTTTCATGTACTCTCTATGTCTCATTTACCTCCATAACCCTAGTTTTTCCTTTGCTCATCTCAATTTCTTTCTTTTTCTCTGTTTTCTGTAAGCCTAATTCTCCAATGCCCTTCTCTATTTATAGCCATTATTTATGTTTATTTTTCTCCCATAATTCTTAGATAGACCTGCTATATGCACCCCTAGTCTAGTTACATTCTTTCTGTAATAGCACAACTTTGTTGTTTACACCTCCCTCTATATAAACCACTACTATCTCCGTTTCAAAATGAGTGTCGTTTTAGCTAAAAAAATTGTTCCAAAATGAATGTCACTTTCAGTTTCCAATGCAATAATAATTTTTTCTTTTCAATTGTACGCTTCAATTAATACTACATACACTACTTCCAAATATTATTTTTTCTTTAATGAAAAACAAACTAATAGTTGATTATGATAATTTGGTAAAATAACATCTCTCTTTCTTTTAATTAATACATTGCTTAATATATGTGCAAAAACCTTAAACGACATTTATTTTGAAACGGATGGAGTAAAACGCTATACAACTTTGCTACTCACACCCCCTTTCTATCCAGTTTTACTAATGCACCTATGTTTGCACTCTACTTTCTTTCTTTTTTTTTTTTTTGGTACAAAAAAGAGGGAAGATCCCTACTTTCTTATTCTTACTAAAAATTATTTTCTCCCATTCTTTAACTAACTAGTTAACTCCTCTACTTCCTCTTTATTTATGATTATAACATCTATAACCACGAATAATTTAATTGATAATATCAAACAATCACTACAAATAATAACAATAATACTAATATTATCTAATAATAATACTAACAGATTAATATTAAAAATCACAGTGTTAACTATCTATTTTCTTTATATATAGTAAGATTATATTGTTAATATCATTGAAAAAGATAAGTATTTTCTTTTTTTTGAGGAATGATAAGTATTGTTTATTACAATATGAAAATGCAAAATACCTATTATTCATACTTATAATTTTAATCAAAATTTCATAAAAAAATATTGGTCGTAATTTATACATATTAGCACAATAAAAAGGGTGGACAGATAGATGGAGATAGAGTGCCCTTCTAAATGCTAGTTTATACTATATATAAAGAAAATACATCAATTCAGAGTGAATTTTCCCCTTTTCAATTTTACACTTCATTTAAAGTATTTTATTTACTATTTTATCCTTTTTATAATATTATATAAATTATTAATTAAAAAATAATTAAATCCTATTAAAATATGAACTATCCCACTACAATAGGAAGACTATTATCTATACCATATGTAAATAAAATACATGAGTTTGGACTGATTTTTTTATTATCTATTTTACCCTTCATTTAAGTTTTTTATTTTCTATTTTATCCTTAAATAACATTATTTAAAATATTAATAAAAAATTAAATCTCACTAAAATAAGAGTGCCCAAATACAATAGAAACAATATTATCAATACTAAATATAAAGTGGATATGAGATTTTGTGCTGACATCTTTTGTTTTTCTAACTATACCCTCAAACATCTTTTACAATATGAGTGCGAGAGAGTGGTCCAGAGAGAGAGCGGTTATCCACGGTTCTACCGAGGGCAACCGCGCCGGAATCATTCGTCGGAGGAGAGGTACTTTGGGAGGGGTCGGGTTCCAAGCAGGGTGCCATCATATT
>Ga0315913_1002233_pt1 | contig 22503 bp, 14 predicted proteins | sample MpolsnodulesMG_FD_207736 | JGI IMG/M metagenome (GOLD analysis project Ga0315913, IMG submission 207736) | Medicago polymorpha root nodule microbial communities from Los Angeles, California, United States - small nodules | ecosystem: Host-associated > Plants > Roots > Nodule | place: USA... | reverse complement strand
AATAAAAGTTCTTTCTTTTATTTTCTTGTTCTTATATTTATGTTCTTCTTCATCTCTTCTATGTCTACGATGAACATGAGTGAGTAAACTCTTCTTTTCTTGGGATTGTTTGATGAGTCTAATGACCTAATCCTAATCAAACCAAGCCTCGAACCCTAATTTTATATAAATCTATTTTCTAATCTAATTTCACCATTTATATAATGAATTAACAATTATTAAACTCATAAAGCGACAGCGAAGGGTTAGTAATTGTTAATTCATCATCACAAATATCAATTCATAAAGCGACAATAGAGTTTTGATATTAGAACAAGTGAAATTAGACAAGGATTGCGAAACATGAGAATAGTCTAGCAAACCTTGAGACAAATAAAGTTTCGTTCTTCAAGGATTCTAATAGCAATCAACCATGAGAATAGGCGTGGTAGCTAGAGGAAACACTCATTGATTTCGAGAGAAACTTTGATATGCTTAAGAGAAACTTGTCTTTAGAAAGTAGGTCCAATATAAAGTTTAGGTTTAGGGTTTGTTTGTGAAGGGTTTGTCATCAACATAAACCAATAATCCCAAGGCGCTTTTTATCATTATTTTCTACCGTTAAAGTTCAAAACTTTACAACTGAACTCTTCTCTAATCACCAACAAAAGTTAATTGAATTGAACAACTCTCTGTTGGAACGATACTCTCTTTTTACTACTTTGGTAGAACCGTGTACTTGCGGTTTTACTCATCACAGCTCCTTTGTCTTTTCAGAGTCTGACTTCTTCTAGAGTTTGGATGACCTTCAGAGTCTGACTTATTCAGATTCTGACTTGCAACATAGCTTCTCATGAAAATCCTTGCTCTTCAATTTGTTCTTATAGAACCAATACTTTGATTAAGACATAATAAATTTTAGTCTATGACCATGCACACTTGAACAAATATTAGTATATCTAATTGATTTTTTAATATCTTGTTATCATCAAAACTCAAGAGGCATTGTTTAAACTTATTTTGTTCCAACACGACCCTCGTCAAAGCCTTACACTATTGTTAGCCTGTAATTTCGACAGGCTCATTTAATATGGTCAACATTTCGTTGACTTTTAACCTTGCAGGAATCGAAAGCTTTCTCATTTTAATTTAAGGATTTCGACTAGATAGCAAGTCTAGCGCGCATGGTCAAGAGCTCGACAAAGCAAGGCTGAAAACATAATTGCGTCGAAGTCAAGCAACCAAGGCGAGAAAGACACGATTTCAAGCTCAAAGGCGGTCTCCTTAGTGGAAACGTGGGGACAAACGGTTGTCCAAGATGGAGGAAATGCTGATCATGGGATTAGTCTTTTGCCAGTTATTTTCTTTATGTATAAATAAGAGTTTCCTAGTCGGAAAATGGGTCGCAAATTATTTATAGAAATTCTACAACACTCAAACTACCGGCGCATAGGGAAACGAGTTATACAGAATGTACGTAAACTGATTTGTAGACCATTTTACTTTTAATGCAATGCATTTTACATATCCTTTAAGATTATGCGTTTAAGCTTTTACCATTTCCTTTAATTTTATCTTGCTTTTACTTGCAATCTCAAACCTGTTGAGAGACAGTGCCCTTTTTACTCTAAAACCCATCCTGCTCTCTAAGTAACATGAGTGCATTTCGTGACCTTTTTCAAACCGTTTTCGATAAAAATCTTTGCACAACATGTCCTGAGATTTCTAGTTCGGTCTCGCTTGTAATAATCAGAACTAACCCGTAGTTTGTCGAAAACAACGGTAAACAACTATACCTACAAAAAGGGTAGAACTTGTTGATAGATGAACTCATCACCAACTTCAGGTGGACCTTGTGGAGCATATTTAGGAATGTTTTGGATGTGATAGTCACCAAAATTAATAGTTGTTTTAAACATTATTTATCTTTCTTTTTTTGGTCAAGTAGCCTAGTGGTTAGAGCTCACACAATTAAATTGCAGAGAAGTGGAGTGTCCAGGGTTCGAACCCCAACCCCTGCATATAATATGCAATATCCCTATCAACTGAGCTAAACTCACGGGGATAAACATTATTTTATCTATTTGTCATCATTTTAAATAAAATGTAATTCATGCAAATTATTATTATTAGGCTTAATAGGTCATTTGATCCCCTAATTAATTTCAAGTTTTCATTTTGGTCCCATAACTAATAAAACTCATGTTTTGGTCCCTCACGTTTGCCTCCGTCAGTCAAATAAATCCCTTGTTGTTAAGTTTAACCCCAAATGTCTATGGTAGACCAACCTTAAGAGTGGTCTACCATAGACCTTATTAATCTTTCTAATTTTAACCCTTTGATTTTTTTTTAAACAAGAGGACCGTTGGATCATTCATTTTTTTTTTAGGGAAGAATCATTGGATCGTTCATTGTCATCATCATTCATCACCTGTTATCACTCTCTCATTCAATATTTATCATCTTCAAACATAAACCCAGAATTTTTTTTTTCTTATAAAAATCAATACTGCCATGGATTGCCATTAACATCAACAAAAAACAAACACGCGCGACACAAATCTCCCATAGCTGGAGGTAAAAACTCCAATTTTCTTTCCAAATATTCTTCAATTTTCTCTCCCAAAAAACTTCCATAAACAATTGTCATAATTGAAAAAAAAAACTTCAATTACTCTGTTCTTCTCCTTCCTCGTGTTCTTCATTTCTTCTTCACCCTTTTCTAATTCTTACTCCATTTTTTCATTTATCTTTTGTTCTCTCATAATCAAACAATACAAAGCCCAAAACACACATGACTTCAATTTGTTTTTACTCTAAATCCCAATCTGAAACTCCAATTTTGACCAAAATAAGCTAGTCATAAAAAAATAAGGAAGGAGCAAATTGAACAGTGTAGAATGAAACTGAAAAAACCCATTTGAGATTTGAAGAGTTAGGAGTTAGGGTTTATAGCAAAAGAGGGAATCTGGATTTGATGTAAAAGCAACGGTGGAGCAGAAGAGAGAATCTTTGATGCAAAAGAGTGAATCTGGATTTGATGAAGAGAGCTTACCAATGAGAGGAGAGGAAGAAAGCGAGGGTGAAGAAAAGATGGACGCGGCGGTAAAGGAACTGATTTTCTGGAAGCTGATGGGTTTCTAAAGCTTGAGAAATTGAAATTGATTTGGTGTTCTAATGTTACTAGTCTTGGATTGTCTTATCTTGCTTCCAAACATGCTTATTTGAAATCCTTGGATTTGCAGGTTTTTATTACTTGGAATTTATTAATTTTTGAGAGAAGAAGAAAATATTAAGTTTTTTAAAAAATGAAATTGTGATATTAATTTTTGTTGTTGGATTTTTTTATGAATGTTATTTAATATTATGAGGATGATCATGAAGAAAGTAGTTTGGTTTGGTTTGTGATGAATTTGATATATTCTGGATTATTTTTTTTATTTTTTTATGAATGTTCTTGAAAATTGTATGAAGAAGTTGAGGAAGAAGATGAAGAAATGAAAAAAATTATTAAGTGTTGATGATTCACTGGAAGATACAATAGACTTGCATGATCTAACGGTCCTCTCTCTTAAAAAAAGATCAAAAGGTTAAAATTAAAAAATTAATTAGGTCTATGGTGGACTATCTATAATATTGGTCCATAATAGAAATTTGAGGTTAAAGTTGACAGAAAGGATTTATTTGACCGACGGAGGCAAACATGAGGGACCAAAACATGAGTTTTATTAGTTATGGGACCAAAATGAAAACTTGAAATTAATTAGGGGACCAAATGACCAATTAAGCCTAAAAAAAAAGTTATTCTCTCTCTAGATAGCATATTATTTTTAAACTGTAAATATATTTCTATCATCATTGAACAATGTAGCCTAGTGACGTCTTTTTGGATCGTGAGGAGTATTAAGATCATTACATTAAATTATGAATAAATGTAAGTGATTTGAACACCCTATTTTCACACAAAACTTGAAGACATCGGTATATGAACTATCTTACTTATATGCTGTTAGCATTCATTTTTTCATGTAATGGAAAACTTCTAAGAACACATTGCACATATGTAAATAATTTAGACTATAAAACTATGAGAAATTTTCTTGAATACTTCCACATAATTCATTACATAATTTATTGCTATTACAATTACAATCAAATACAAACATTTTCTTTTTTTTTAAGGAACAATCAAATACAACTTTAACATAATAAAACAATCTGTTGCAAGAATTTTTTTAAATTTTTTTAGCTAACCTAATGTTTTTAAAATTTGGATTTCCCTTCTAGCCCGTTACCCTTTAACAGCTGGCAGCTATTTTTCTTTATTCTTTTATGCACATACATACATATTTTTTTATGTATATCTGCATGTGCATGTTTTGTCATATTATTGTTAGCTTTTACCAACTTGGCTCTTGAAACTGGATACAGTAATGTCCCCCACTTCAGAAATCAATGTCCTCTTGTAACGGTCAACTTGAATTTAGAAATATAATTTAGGGTTAATTAATTAAATGATTGTTATAAATATTCAAAATTCCATACTTAGTCCCTGCAAAATAATATCGTACTTTTTAGTTTTTGTAAAATTTTCCGTCAATATGTTTAGTCTCTGTAAAAATTTCATTAGTATTTTTAATCCATATAAAAAAATTCTGTCAACATTTTTGGTCCCTAAAATGGTAAAGGAAAATGTCATATGGACTACAAAATGTGATTTTATTTTGTAGGGACTAAAAACAAAATTAAGAATATTTATAGGAACCATTTACTTAATTAATTCTATAATATAATTCAAAAGGCTAAATTGCATATTTGATCAATTAACTTATTTGTTGTTTTCATATTGGTCCCCTATCTAATTAATGTTACGTTTTGGTCCCTTAAGTTATATTCTGTCAACCAAATAAATCTTCTCCTTCCAAAACCCTTAATGCTTGTTTAAGGTGAATACACATTGTAAAATTGTCTACCAAAGACCTCATTAATTTGTTTAATATTAGCCGTTTAATTTTTTTTTTCTTCCGAAATGACAACCAGCATCAGATAATGCATGTCTACTAGATCTAACAGTGCACCATCAACATCTATCTTTTTTTCACCTTTCTTCATCTATTTCTATCTTCATCAATTATATATTCATACATTTGTAAGAACTTAAAACAAACCAAAAAATAAAACTTAGAAAAATAAATTTAAACAAAAACACAGCATAAAAAACTGTTCATGAAAATGTTTAAAACTCTGGCAATTCTATTGAATCCCCTGATCTAATGAACAAGTCAACCCAAAAATCCATGCCATCATCATCATCAAAAGGGTTTTGGAAATTTTCCACTGAATTATTGTGAGGGTATTGTTGATTTGGTAGTTCATTTGAAATTGTCATAGAATTTGAAGGCATGGTAGAGCTAATTTCATCATCAGTTATTGTCTCTGACCAAAAACTTTCATCAATTTCAGGCATTGTCACAAAAGAGTCTTCAGGGTCTTCACAATTGATGATGTTGTCAACATTTTTTCCTTGTGATGAAAAATCACTAGAAAAAGTGCAATTTGATGATGTAGTTTCCATTGAGTTGGAATTGACATTTGAATCAGATCTTTTGATTTTCTGCTTTGACACTCTTTTTTTGGTATTTGAATTGGGTTGGTTATTATTGGTATTCAATAGTCTTTTCTTCAAGTGAGTGTGCCACACATTTTTTATTTCATTATCTGTTCTTCCAGGTAATTTTGCTGCTATTGCTGACCACCTGAAAACAAAAATCAGAATATTTAATTAATGTATTAGATTTGAATTTTGCTTCTTGGAAAAAGTTAATGAGAAAATAACAAATTTTGATTGTATTCATGCATATTGCTAATGTATGTCAATAATATAGAAATATATTGTAATTGCATGTAGTTGATAAACAAATCAATGCTTAGTTGCTGAATATATAAATATCAATATATAGTTTCTTGGCTAATGTTTAGTATTATTTTATGATTTTACTTCTATTTTAGAAAATAATCTAGCAAAATAATATTATATGAAGTTGATTGAACTTGCTGTATGAATTTCTATATATAAGCAAATTAATTGTAATGATCATCAACTATGTACCTGTTCCCCAGCAACTCATGCATCTTAATGATAATTTCCTCTTCTTCATTTGTAAAATTTCCTCTCTTAATATCAGGTCTTAAATAATTAATCCATCTCAATCTACAACTCTTTCCACATCTTAATAAACCTGCATAATTGTCAAGAGAAGCCAAAACTAAATCAATACACAAAAGATAATAACATTTCAAATCATCCAAAAACTAAATCATGACATTTGAATGAAGATACACTATAAAATATCATATAAAATCTAACAAATATCATCAACTAAACCATCTCATTTGGTAAGTTAAGAGACACCGAATGAGTTTTTAACTAAAATAACAACTAATATACTAATATTTGTCGAGAACGATGAACAAATACCGGCATGTTTCGGGAGAGCACGCCAATTGCTATGTCCATATTTGTTGATGTAGGATGTGAGGATTTCATCTTCCTCTAAGGTCCAAGGACCTTTCTTCAATCCATTCTTTTCACAACATGGAGCTCTGACCATCTTCAAATTTTGGTACGTACAAGAGGCTATTATATGTATTTTTATTTTTGTGCTCTAACTAGCTAGCTAGTTAGGTTAATTCTCTTGTATTTTTTAGAAACAGGATTGCTCAACTTTGTTTTCCAAAGTTAATTTATATGTATACCGTAGGATATTCCGCACGCCACTATTCAAGATTGGCAAATTGAATAATGGTCCACGACAATAATAATTCTTCTTTTTTTCTTTTTTCATATTTATACCACTTGGGCATTTTAACACACCTTCCTAGAAATAGAGTATCTCTCTCTTAGGAAAATGTTTTATTTATTCGAGAAAAATATTAACATGTATCCTCAATAAAAATGTTTTATTTATTCGAGAAAAATACTAATATGTATCCTCAAGATATAAGTTTGTTCAAAAAAAAAAATTCCTCAAGACATAAGTTAGTATTACAAAAATAAATATTGTCTTTTAAAATTTATGTCAGTTTATTTCATAAAAAGTTGAAAATTATTGTTTTTCTTTAATAAATATTTATTATATATAGAATCTTTAACTTACACCGTTAAGATATAGGTCATAGCATCCTTTGTTTTAAGTTAAATTAGGAGTTTCCTTAAGAGAAAAAAAAAAGGTTAAATTAGGAGTTATAGATTTTGTTATGTCAGAGAACATGGGTTTGAACATTCTCAATGCGTCAAAAATCAAAAACATTCTAAATAAACACCATTTAGGACAAGATAACAACAGGTTTATGATGTCACCCATGTGACTGTGTGAAAATTTTGTTCGGGCTCGGTTGTGTCTTTATGTGTTAAAAGTCTAAAACGGTGGGAAAAGGTTTTTGCTTTTATAAATAAATAAAAAAGGCTTTCGAATAATTTTTATTTTTATATGTAGTGTACTTTTCAATTATTAATTGAAAATATTTTTTTTTGAGTGGCATTAATTAAAAGTATATTAATAGTGCACTTTGATATTTTTTTTTGTTGGTAGTAAGTGCACTTTGATATTTTCTTATCAAGAAGAAATGATAAAACTAAACCAAACTACAATCTCAGGCAAGCAACTTCAAAAGCATAATCAAGAATGGAATGATACAGTTGAGGAGGACAAAAATTTCAAAACTTTAGAAGCGTCAGGCTTAGCAAGCCAACCCGCACACTCGTTGCCTTGATGGACGGTATGATGAAAATTAACAATCCAATCTCGATGTTGCAGTTGAACAATGTTACTAATCAAAGGAGCGTGAGGATGATGAGGTTGGACATCCGACATGATTAAATCAAGAATCCTCCTAGAATCTGATTCAAGAATAATGTTCATGTGACCCGCATTATACGAAGGCCATGAAAAATGACTTACAATTCAGCTGTCAAGCAAGAAGTAATACCACAAAAACCATGAAAAGGTGCACTTTGATATCAATATTGTGTATTGCTTCTTAAAAAAAAATTGTGTATTTAATAAAGAAGAATACCTCGGATCCGTACCCTTTAAATATGTTGGGTACTGATATGCAAGAGCGTAAAAAAATTATATATGTATATAGGGTTTGCTAACTTAGACCAACAAAAAACGTGAAGGTCCAATTTAGCAAAAGTACACCTTTTTATTAGAAAAAAAAACCATATTCACTAGTGTAAACCAATTTAAAGTAAGAGATAGTTTAGTAAATTTCATTTAATTTTATTTTTCAATAAAAAACATCCAACAACCGTTTCCTAATTTTCTAGAAAAATTACTAAATTATCCCTTAAGCTATTTGTTATAAAATAAAAGCGGGTCTAAGTTAGCAAATTAGTGTAAGTTAACAAATATGTATTAATGAAAATTACTAAAGTAACCCTCAAGCTATTAATTTTAAATAATAAAGATGAATAGTATTTTTGTCCAAATAAAAAATATATATATTTACAACTAAATGAAAAGAAGTAGAATGCGCTCAATGTGCAAGAATGTCCGCATGTTTATTCACATTGCGGTCAATATGATGTAGTTTGGAGTGCATACTAGGAGTCTTAAGGATGTGAAGGATGTCTACAAGAATAGGTTGCATATAAGAAATATTGGTATAACCACGTTGAATCATATCCACTATTATTTTGGAATGAGATTCAATTAATAAATTTCAGAGGTGCTGGGATTGGACAAGCTGGAATGAGATTCAACTGACGATACAATTTATATGATCAATATTATTGTTATATTATAAAATTATTCATATAATTTTTTTTTTATAAGTATGTATATGAATAAATTTAGATTAAACTATTTTTAAAAATTATTTGATTTATCTAACAAAAGTAAAACTCATATTTGTGATGATATAAAATTGTTTTATACAACTTTTTTAAATGACAAATGTTAGTAATTATTTGTTAGATTAATTTTTCTCCTTTGTCAGGGTTCAAACTATAACCTTAAACCCTAAAGTAAAATAATATAACAAGAAAGGGGAGTTTGAATATTTGATCTATTAAAAAATTTCCAATTAGAATTTCTCAAGTGGAACTTGGAATTTGATTAGTTGGTTAGCAAATTAAGAATCAAGAATATAATAAGTGTGTGTGTTGTCAGTGAGACATTGAAATATAAATGAGATTAGGGAACAAAGATCACACACAAATGTTATATTGGTTTATCTAATATGGATTAGTTCACTCCCCACTATACTTTGAGATTTTTCAATAAGTAGTTGAGTTATAATTTAATCTCAACTCATTTTCTTAAATCACCTTAGATCTTTACAATCAACTTCTTTCAACCGTTACGGGACTAAGCACTTGCTTTCACGATCAAACTTTTAAAAATTTCGTTGTGCTCCTTTTACAAAGAGACTTTTTTACAAATGTTGAATACTCTTGAAGTAGCAGTACTATTTTTCTTGAAGGCTTTTCAACTAAAAGAGAAGCTTGCTCAAACTTATGTATGATCTTGATGAAATTGCACTTGATTTAAAAGGTCTTTTCTTGAGTGAGATTTGCGTTAATAAGTAAGCTCCAAATTCTTTTCTCTCAAAAAAAAAAAGTAAGCTCTAAATTCTTAAAATTTTCCTTTCATGTATTCTTCTATTTATAAGATAATGATGTCTTCAGATCTTCATTAAAATATTATTAACCTCGTTGTGAAACTTGCAACTTAAGATACAAGTAGAAAACTGAGATCATATTGATTTCTGCGGTATTGGAGCTTGGCTTTGTACTTGTCTGTTCGATACATTTTCCATTCGGAGAAGGCGTATACTATCGGTCATGGAGGATCCAACAATCAACAAGAATAATACTACACCTTCTGCTCAAGAGGTAAACTTAGTTTGTTCAAACATGAATAAGTTCACAAACAAATATTTTACCACACGAACCCTATGGTTTTATTAATTATAAGAAAATAAAGCATCATAACCAAGGAAATATATGTTGTTGTAATACTTGAGTGGAGTCGAAAATATTAAACATTTTACCCTTACCATGCCATGCATGCATGAAAAATAATAAGCCAATAAACACATAGAAAACTGATATATTTTTTTAGGGAAGAAAACTGACATATTTCTTTTCAAAAATTATAGAATAAGGATATAAATGTCTATAAATATAAATAAAAATTTGTTCATTTTCTTATATTTGGCACAAGAAAAATTACAAAAATCCTCTCATAATACGGAACAGATCAAGGAGTATATTAACTATACAATGCTAAATCAAAATTCCAATCCTGACTGCCTCAATGAACTTTAACCTGACTGCCTTGCTTACTTGTTCAAGGCTGACAAATAACTTTCAAGTTGCAATTATACCAGGAACGAACAAGTTTATGACATACCAATTCAAATATAACCATCCATTTGATTCAAATCAAATCAAAGCAAACACAAAACTACATATATGATTTTTAACCATAACCAGTGGAATAACATGTCTGTTTATCCGTTTGTAATAAAAAACAAATAAATTTATTTTTTGTAATGAAAAAAACAAGTCCTGGTCATTACTTGGCAGCAAGTCCTGGTCATAATCCGAGTTTCGTCTGGAGAAGCCTTTGGAATGTTAAAGATGTCATTCGAAGCAGTTTTAAGTGGAGTTTAGGGGATGGCGCTAATATTTATGTGTGGGATCAGTCGTGGATTTGTAACAATCATGTAATTCCTCGACCCGTCAACATGAATTCGGTCATGGCAGCAATGAAAGTTTCGGACCTTCTTCATCCAAATTCGAAGGAATGGCATACAAAGAATATTTATATTCTGTTTGACAATAACTCAGCAAATCATATATGCGGAACCCCTTTATTTGCCTCGGTTCAACATGATAGACCGGTCTGGAAGTTTGAGAAGCAAGGAACTTATTCTGTTCGCAGTGCATACAGAAAAATTATTGACATGAATCAAATTGTTGAGCAACATGGAATGAATCGAAATTGGATTCAGATTTGGAGATGCAAGGCTCCCCCACGAATTAAAAGCTTCCTTTGGAGAGTTACCCGGGGCTTCCTCCTATCGCGTGTTCGATTGCAAGCTAGGGGGTGAATTGCACCACACAATGCCCGTTCTGCTCGGAGAAAGAGGACAGTATTCACGCTTTGTTTCATTGTAAAAAATACTCGCAATGTTGGCAGCTTTTGGGTTTATGGAATGATATATCAGCTGTGGTTTATAATCCTAGTCACATTGCTTCAACTCTGCTTGAGATTCTTGACCGGGTACAACAGGCAAATCATGCTCTTTTTGGTACGCTTATGTGGAGCATTTGGAAAAACGGAAACAACAAAATTTGGAATGATGTCTCTGATACATGTCAAACAATTTGCAACAGAGCTACTGCATTTTTAGCTAGCTGGAAGAATGCCCAAGATGTTAAGATTGCGGCTCTTACAAACAACACTCGTACTCAAATAGAAACATGGTCAAAACTGGCTGAGGGTAGATACAAATGCAATGTCGACGCCGCCTTTTCGGAAAGTATGGACAGAGTCGGTACATGCATCTTCATCAGAGACGCAAATGGGGCTTTTGTGTTAGCTCGGACTGATTGGTTCTCTCCTATCATTGATGTTGACACCGGGGAAGCTCTCGGGCTATTACAGACTATGGAATGGGTGAAGGACCTACAGTTGGTAAATATGGATTTCGAGGTGGATTCCAAGACGGTAGCGGACAACATTTACAGAACGCAATCTGGTGTATCAGAATTTAGTGTGTTAATTAGTAAGGGTATACACCTTTTAGGCACTGATCTTATGAACTCTGATGTGAAGTTCATTAGGAGACAAGCAAACGGAGGTTCTCATAGCTTAGCTAAGGCGGCTTTGTCGGAAGCTAGTTTCCGTATTCATTATAACATCCCATCATGTTTTGAATTCCTGGTTACTGATTATTAATGAAATGCATTAAGCTTGTTTATATAATATATATATAGTCAGGATTCGTTGACACCAGGTGTAAGTCTTATGACTTACACCAAATCTCAACCATTCAATTTAGTTGATCTTAAGGTTCAAATTATTTCAACAAAAAAAAACTAATAAACCACACCTCAGCGGATCTAAGAATCTTGTTTTTTTTTCTTCTGTGAAATTAAAATAAATCATTAACGAGGCACAAACAATTCTTTCTTTTTCTGATTTTTCTGGAACCCTATTCTGCAAAGTGCAGATCGAGGAACCCCACTATCTACAAGAAGAGTATTTACATTCATCTAAATGGCAGACTCACGGAAGGTTCAATTTAATGCCCAAGTTTTGAAGATCTCGATTGAGATATTACTGTGAAGATCACCGGAAAAAAAAAGCATTACAAATAAAAATGTCTAATAAAAGAAAAATAAAATCACATTGCAACTAAATGGAAAGAAGTAAAATGAGCTCAACGTTCTAGTACATTAATTAATTAATTAACCAACAAAGAGATTATGACAATCGATCAATGACTATGGTGATGGAGAAGAGTGAGAGACCGAGGGTGTCAGATGTGGAAGGAGAACAAAGAGAATAAAAAAAGTAAGTGTTGTCTATAAACTGAGCCTTTGATCCGTATGAATGAAATGATTTAGGGTTTGAGTTTCTATTTATATAAAATTAAAGAGGTAATAAATTGATTTTCTACACTCAAGATGAGTTTGAGTATGAGTTTGGGGTGGGTTACTATATCCTCGTTACCCGTCTCATACCCGTGTTTTGAAATTGTATAAAATCCAAACACAATCAAAACGAGAAAAACTCATCAAATTAAATTTGGTTCGAATGAGTAACCGTGTATACGGGTTCTGTTGTTTTGCCGCTCAAGAGGTAAACTCAGTTAGTTCAAACAAGAACAAGTTCATTTACAAATATTTTACCACACGAACCTTATGGTTTTATTATAAGAAAATAAAGCATCATAACCAAGGAAATATATGTTGTTGTAATACTTGAGTGGAGTTGATAATATACCCTAACATTAAAGATTTCACCCTTGCCATGCCATGCATCCATGAAAAATAATAAGACAATAAACACATAGAAAACTGACATATTTTCTTTTCAAAAATAATGGAATAAGGATATAAATGTCATCTCAGAAATAAATATAAATAAAAATTGAGTAAATACAAAGTAGTCCTTGAATGTGCACTTCCGTTATCATTTTAGTCTCTGTTGTTAAATAATTCTGTTAATTGATGATGTGGCAAAGGTTTATGCCGACAAAGAGTATGAGGTGTCACAGGGACTAAAGTGAAAGTACAAAATTGTCACTTTGTCTCTGAACCGAAAATTAGTATCCCCAAAAATCAATATCCTCAAACTCGTCCCAACGAAATGTTGATCTTTGTCAAGAACTGGGTCATCTTCCTATATTAAGCTGTTTTGTGGCTGCAGAGACTTGTTTTTAGGTCCCTGAGCTGTTTTGTGGCTGCGGAGACTTGTTGTTAGGTCGCTGACTGTGCATATTTATTATCAGTTAGGTCCGTGACAGTAAACACATACTGTCATTAAGGTCCCTGACAGTAAACACTTACAGGTACAAAGTAGGCCTACTATGATTATATTTTATATTCGTTTATCAATTCTAGCAATATGAAAAATTGTTTTAGGCTTTCAGGTTTGGTTATGAATCACATTTTCCAAAATTTTGTATTTGTATATCTTGAATACCTTCATGGTTTCTTATTTTTAATTTCAATGCTGACTTTAAATTATACTATTTCACTTTTTAAGAAAGATTATTAGCTTGAAGAATACATATTCAACTTAATTTCAATTGATTATTCACAAATATTGTCCTATTATATTTATTAGAGCATGTGCATTTCTGCAATATGATTGCAGAACAGAAACTTAAGCCACTTGATTCAGTATTTGTTTTCAGATTAGCTATTACAGTAACCACTGATATGATGTCAAACCTGTTATGTGAATCGTTGGCTAATATTTAGCTTTTGCTGTCACATTTTGAGGCATGCTGTGTGTTCATGGAATAGCAGCCATTGCATGAAAGCATTACAAATGTTGTGTGTCTGTAAGTGTTTACTGTCAGGGACCTATAACTGACAGTAAACCGACAACCGAACCAAACTAAATCGGTTTAGTTCGGTTTTGATTGAACAAAACAAGGTCGAATAGTTTTCTATTATACCCCTATATATATAAATCAACAATGTGGTTAAACTAAACAAGGAATGTGACAAAAATTTGAATACTTCAATAACTTGTTTCATAATTTATTACTATTGCAATTGAATATCTCTAACCTAATGATATAATCTGTTTACAAGAAATTTTTGTTTAGCTAACCTGATGTTTTGCACACTATATTGTATAAAATAAATTTGTATTTTCCTTTTACATCATATATATATATCATCACCACCCTTTACCAATGATTGACTTGCTATTGAAACTAGATACAACAATGTGCCCCTTCACATATTGTAAAGAACAAATTGAATTTAATGACATAATTTAATTAAAAAAGTGTTTGTTTAAATTTAGTAACACACCATCAAAATGTGGTCTTGATATAACTCTAAAACTCTGGCAATTCTGTTGATTCTCCTGATTTGATGAACACGTCATACCAAAAATCCATGCCATCATCATTATCAAAAGGGTTTTGGAAATTTTCCACTGAATTATTAAAATTGTATTGTTGATCTGGTAATTCATTTGAAACTGTCATAGAATTTGATGGCATGGTGGAACTAATTTCATCATCAATTACTGTCTCTGACCAAAAGCTTTCATCAATTTCAGGCATTGTGACAAATGAGTCTTCAAGGTCTTCACAAATGATGCTATTGTCCAAGCTTTTTCCTTGTAATGAAAAATCACTAGAAAAAGTGCAATTTGATGATGTAGTTTCCATTTCAAGGAAATGATTATTAGGACTATTAGAAGGTTCATATGATTGAGTTATAGTGCTGGAATTGGAATCAGATCTTTTGATTTTTTGTTTTGACACTCTTTTTTTGGTATTTGAATTGTGATCCAATAGTCTTTTCTTCAAGTGAGTGTGCCACACATTTTTTATTTCATTGTCTGTTCTTCCAGGCAATTTTGCTGCTATGGCTGACCACCTGAAAGCAATAATCAAATATTTAATTAATTAATGCATGATTGAGTCAAAAAAATATTAATTAATGCATGCAATTCGAATTTTGCTTCTTGGTTAAAGTGATTGAGAAAACAATAATGTTTCTTTTTCCACAATAAACAACAAATTTTGGTTGTATTGATTTTTGGACTACATGCTTAGTGCTATGTATGTCAAGGACATATATTCTATAATTGCGTCCTAAAAAAATTATTGTATAATTGCATGTGCTTGATACGACAAATTAAATGCCTAGTATTATCTTAATTTGGATAGATATTTTGAAAATAATGTTAAAAAATAATATATATTAAAAATTGATTGAACGTTGATTTGAACCTTTTTATACATTAAACTACACAATTATAATCAAATATTAACATTAGTTACACAGCTTGTTTTTTTGGTTATATATTAATTAATATTAATCTTACTTACCCCCACTACTTAAATATTGTCTACTTAATTTTCAAAAAAAGGAAAATTGTCTGCTTAATTAACATAAAAATTAAGAAAAAGAAAATAAGCAAGAAATTTAAAAGGAAATGCAATTGTAAAAAACATAATTAACTCATAAAATTTCAGCAAATTAGTTGCAATGATCATAACCCAAATTCAGTTTTAAAAACATAAATGTAATGATCATCAGCTAGCATCCTACTATGAGGTTAAGACTTAAAACTACAAATTCTAAAAAAGGAACCAATTGAAAATATGTAGTTACCTGTTCCCAAGAGACTCATGCATCTTGATGATAGTTTCCTCTTCTTCATTAGTAAAATTCCCTCTCTTAATATCAGGTTTTAAATAGTTAATCCATCTCAACCTACAACTCTTTCCACATCTTAATAAACCTGCAATATTTACAAGAGAAACAAAAACTAAATCAACACACAAAAGATAAAAAACATTCCAAATTATCCCAAACGTAAAATATTATATATAAATCATCAAGTTCATTCCTATAAGGGTTTTTGTAACCTAACAAAAATATCAATATTTGTCAAGGAAAATGAAAAAATACCTGCATGTTTTGGTAGGGCACGCCAATTGCTATGTCCATGTTTATTGATGTATGATGTGAGGATTTCATCTTCCTCTAAGGTCCAAGGACCCTTTTTCAATCCCTTCTTTTCACAACAAGGAGCCCTAACCATCTTGAAATTGAGACAAGAGTCTATGTGCTCTCACAAGCTAGTTTAGTTAACTCTCTTGTGTTTTTAGAAGCAAGACTGTTCAACTTTGTTTCTCAAGGCTAGTTTATATATATGGTAGGATATTGCGCACACCTCTATTCAAGATTGGCAATTAAATTGAATGGTCCACGACAATAATTGATATTCGTTTTTTAATATTCAAACCATTTGAGTATTTAGCACACCTTCCTCGAAAGAGTCTCTCTCTCTCTCTCTTTAGAAAATGACATTTGGAATTTTAAGTGAGACTTAGGAGTTAAAGATTTTTCTACGTCACAGATATATGGGTTTGAACATTCTTAATAAACACTACTTAGGATAAGAAAACAACAGGTCTATGTCACCTATTATATGCGTGACAGTTTTTGTGCTGGTTCAGTTTTGTCTTTTTATGTGTAATAAAAGTCTAAAACGGTGGGAAATTATTTTTATTTATATACACCCTTCGAAATGAAATATAACTAAAAGTAGTACTTGAAAGTTCAATATATGTACTTAATCATTTTTGTTTATATTTTTTCTGGATCGAGGATGATAATATTAACAGCTTAATTGACAATATGGATATGGTTTATTGGATTAAATATGTTTTTTATTCTTACAAATGTATTAGCTTTTCGTTGGTTCCTTTAAAATATTCATGATTTTTCGTTTCAAAAGTTGTTAATTATCTCTTTTAGTCACTTATTTTAAGTCAACTCATATGTAGCATTTATATTTTTTAATAAAGTTTTTTAAGAATGTATATCTTCCAAAAAATTTAGACAATAAAATCACCAGATTAGAAGTGATTTTGAAAAGAGTACTTAAGTATAAACATAAGGAAATTCATATGAATATGATAATGAATTTTATGTTTTCAAAAGTTGCTCACACACATTTATTCAAAAAAAAAAGAAGTTGCTCACACATTTATGTATCAACTTCACTTCATGGTCATAAAAAGTACACCACCAAGCATTAATTATTTTTAAAATATTTATTCATATGTACATAAATACACACAGAATACTTGATAATAAAGAAAATACTGTGTAGTCCCGTGAGTATAGCTCAGTTGGTAGAACAATGTATTATTATATGCAGGGGGCCGGGGTTCGAACCCCGGACACCCACTTATTAATCTTATAAGGTGAATTCTAGCCACTAGGCAACCTGACAAAAAAAATAAATACTGTGTGTATTCCAACTTATTTATATTTTTTTTATTGTATCAATGGTTTTGATGTTGATTATTTTATTTCTTTTGTGTATATGCAGAAACTTGCACCATATCATTTCTAGACGTAAGACTCATAGGACGAAATGAACCAACTTGCACCATATCATTTCTAAACTTGCACCATATCATTTTGTGTAAATGTAACGCCTTATTTCTCTTAGGGAATATTTAAAAAAAAAAAATACACTCTATTTAAGACAGAAGAATATTCATAAAGAGTACTAAAAATAAATCTTTTAAACTTTTAACCAAAAACTACAACTTGATCAACTTTGCAAAATAGTTACAAGTAAAAGAAATTTGAAATCTTGGCATACAATAGATAATCAAATCCTAGACTCTAGACATTTTACGTGATCCGGTTCCAACTCAAGATACTGAATGGCTAATGAATTATTGGATATTTCTCGGTCATCCAATGTAAATTTAAATGTCAAACCTCAAAACATCACCCGAAAACATAATAAATAAAACTCAATAACATAGAACTTAAGAAAAATATCATGATGCTTTCTAGCCATGCCAATGTACTGAGCATTGAAAAATCTCTCCTTAAATAAACACAAAATAATTTACACTTAGCATATTTTTCAGGATATCACATAAAATATCAGTAAAAGAATTTAAATATCATTCTTGCATTTAGGCGGGGATATCATTCTCTAGCAAATAAAAACCATTTATCCTTTCTTTTCTAGACTAGATAAAATATATTTTAATACAGTTCATCATACATACACAAAAAGAAATCTAATTACAAGCTTCATCCACTATCCACAAAAAGTTAAGATCATGCACACACAATAAATAGTACACATATAACATAAGACTACAAAGAATCACATATATTTCAACCATGTTATTAATTTTGAGTATGTAACAAATTTCTTAAAGAATGTCCTTACTATTGAGATGAAAGTTGTAATTTAATCATACTAGTGAATAATCTTGAGCTTGACAGCATGTTGCTAGCACTTTTCCTTTTCATTGGTGCCTACTGGTAGTTTGTAATTCAAACCTCTTTTATCTTTGATTAGTTTGTTTAGGGTTAGTTACTTGTCTCTTAAATAACTAACTATTTTCCTTAAGTTTAGCTAGTTTGTTACACCTATTGCAAGTTACTTGGTGTGCAAGCAATAGAGGAACCCTTTGTGTATATATATTAATTCCTCGATGAATAATAGAAAATGCAATTCACATTTACTTTCCATTAACCTCTTAATTCCTCATTCTCTCTTTCTCATTCTATAACAGTTTCTTATTTCTCAAGATACACAAAATTCACAAAACCCCAATCAATTGTTTCCTCTGACAATTGGTATCAGAGCCATGCATTACTTTGATCCAAGAAGATGATCAATCATGAATTCCAATGGGAATATTGCTGCGCATTTACCAATTCTTGATGGAAAGAATTGGCACAGATGGGTGAAATAGATGAAGGTCATCTTTGGGTTTCAAGATGTTCTTGAGATTGTCAACAATGGAGTTGAAGAACTTCCGGAAAACCTCACAGATGTTTAGAGAAATGCACATAGAGAAGCCAAGAAAAAAGATTGCAAGGCTCTCTTTTACATTCATCAATGCATGGACAACAAGGTTTTTGAGAAGATTGCATATTCAGAAAGTTCCAAGGAAGCATGGATACACTTGTGAAGTATTTCAGTGGAGATGACAGAGTGAAGAAGTTTAAGTTACAATCACTGAGAAGACAATATGAATTGCTTTAGATGAAGAAAGAAGAAAAGATAGAAGAGTATTTCTCATCTGTTTAAGCAATCATAAATCAGATAAAGCTATGTGGTGAGACAATTTATGATAAATCAATTATGGAGAAAATTCTCAGAACTCTTCCATCTCAATTTGATCACTTGGTGATAATCATAGAAGAAACTAAGGATCTGAATGAAGTGAAGATTGAATAACTTCAAGGAACTTTAGAAGCTTATGAGATGAAGATTACTAGTAGGAAAGAGGAGAAAGATGAAGAGCAACCACTTCTTGCAAGATTCAATCAAGAAGAATCCAAGAAAGAGTTTTGGAAGAAGAAAAAGGGAAAGAATTAGTATAAAGATAAGCAAAAGCATGGTGACAAGCCTGAATCTTCAAAGAGTGGAGGTGAATTTTCCAAGAATCAAGGGAAGAAATTTGATAAGAAAGTACAATGCTTTAACTATGATAAGTATGGACATTATGCTTCTAAATTTTGGTTCAATAAAGATAAAAAGGGAAAGAACAAAGAACAAGAAGCAAGTGTTGCTCACGAAGATGCAAATTCTGATTTTGATATGGTCATGTTAATGGCTACTACAAGTTATAAGGAATCAGAAGCAATATCAGATACTTGGTATCTTGATACTGGATGCTTAAGTCATATAACTAGTAAGAAGGAATGGCTAAGTGAATTTGATGATAGCAAGAAAACTAATATGAGATTGGCTGATAGCAGAAGTATGAAGGTACAAGGTATGGGGAATGTAACAGTACAAGGAAAAGATGGAAAGAAAGCAGTGATAGAGAAGGTGCTCTATGTTCCAGAAATGAAGTGTAATCTCATGAGTGTAGGTCAACTCATAGAGAAAGGTTATTCAGTAACAATGGAGAATGATACCTTGAAGTTGTACAATTCAGAAAAGAAGCTTATACTGCAGTCAAATCTTACAAAGAATAAAACTTTCAAGACCAGCATAGTGATTAAAGAGGAAATGTCATATAAATTTCAGTTAAAGATGATTAATCTGAACTTTGGCACAAAAGGTATGGACACTTGAACTATATAAGCTTATGTCTACTGAAATCTAAAAATATGGTGATTGGGAAATTAAATGTGAAGATCCCTGAAAAATCATGTAGCATATGCTTAGAAGGGAAGCATTCTAGGTCAGCTTTCAAGTCTGATTAGAAGAAGAAAGAAAAGCATGTACTGAATGTAGTGCATTCTAATATTTGTGAACCTATAGAATTTCCTGCTTATAGTGGAAATAGATACTTCATCACCTTTGTGGATGAATACTCCAGGATGTTATGGTTATACTTGATAAAAGTCAAAAGTGATGCTTTGGAAGTATTTCAACAGTTCAAGGTGCTAGCTGAGAAACAAAGTGGCATGAAGCTTAAGATTCTAAGAACAGATGGAGGTGGTGAATATACCTCTAAAGATTTTGAATCTTAATGCACAAGTTAGGGTATAATACATGAAGTAATATTTCTTTACACTCATCAACACAATGATCTTGCTGAAAGGAGGAATAGAAGTTTGCTTGATATGGCTAGGAGTATGTGAAAGAGAATATTTTACCTCTTGAATTTTGGGGTGAAGTAGTTTATACTTAAACTTATATTCTAAATAGATGTCCTACTAAGAAGATGAATGATAAGGTGCCTGAAGAAATTTGGTCAGGAAGGAAGCCTTCAATTAGTCATTTGAAAGTTTTTGGCTCAATCTGTTATAAACATATTCCTGATTCTAGAAGAAAGAAGCTAGAGGACAAGAGTTAAGCTATGACCTTAGTTGGATATCACAATACTGGAGCATATAGATTGTTTGATCCACACTTTCAGAAAATTGTAATCAGTAGAGATATGAAAGTTTTAGAGGAAGAATACTGGGATTAGAATTCATATAAGTGCAGTGTGTCTGAGAAGCAAGTTATCATTAAAGATAATAAAGAAACTGATGAGCTTACCATCAATGAAGAAGCTATTGAAGAAGAAATACAATATGAGGAGCCATCCACTATAGTCAGACCACAAAGAAACAAACAAATCCCAAGGAGATTGCAAGATTGTCAAGTAACTGGTGATGGTGAAGTAGGTTTTGATGGTGAATTGGTGCATTTTGCAATGCTTGCAGACACTGAGCCATTAGATTACAAAGATGCACTATGTGATAATAAATGGAAGGAAGCTATGATAGATGAGTTGAATTCTATTGAAAAGAATCAGACATAGGAACTGATGAAACTTCCTAATGGTAAGAAAGCAATATATATCAAGTGGGTTTTCAAGTTGAAATTGAATCCTGAAGAGAAAATTATGAAGAACAAAGCAAGATTAGTGGCTAGAGGTTTCCTACAGAAAGATGGTTTTGATTACACTGAAGTTTTCTCACTAGTTGCAAGGCATGAAACTACCAGATTGGTTATAGCAGTAGCAACTAGCAATGCCTAGCCTCTGTATCACTTAGATGTAAAATATGCTTTCCTGAATGGCACATTAGAAGAAATTGTGCATGTCACTCAACCACATGGTTTCATAATTAAAGGGAAAGAAGATAGAGTATTCAGATCGAATAAAGCTTTGTATGGCTTGAAACAAGCACCTAGAGCCTGGAATAAAAGAATTGACAAATTCTTTGTTGAACAAGGTTTTAAGAAGTCCCTAGCTAAGAATGAAGTATATATGAAAGGGAGTGAAGGAATAAGCTTACTGATCATATGTCTTTTATGTCTGTATGTAGATGATCTTATGCTAACTGGAAGCAACATGCAAGACATTCAAGATTTCAAATTAGTCATGAAGTCTGAGTTTGAAATGACTGATTTAGGTAAGCTTGCATATTTTTTAGGCATGGAAATTCCCAGAACCTCAAAGGGATTGATACTCCATCAAACCAAATATGCTGTTGTGATCCTGAAGAAGTTCAATATGTTAGATTGCAACTCAGCCATCACTCATGCAAATGCTAACATCAGAAATGAAGTAAAAGAAGAAGATGAAGGTGTTGATCCAACTATGTTTGGAAGGCTCATTGGTTCACTGGGTTGGTGTAAGCCCTAGAGGCCAATAGTTTATGTTGAACTTATCTTATGTACCATGACTTTTATTATTGAATAAATATATGGCAATCTTTATTATATTTATAGTAATGTTAATAAAGTCCTTAGAATAGATAGTTCATGTAATAATATATTAAGTGTGACTTAATCATGAGATTACATT
>Ga0315913_1002232_pt1 | contig 22517 bp, 7 predicted proteins | sample MpolsnodulesMG_FD_207736 | JGI IMG/M metagenome (GOLD analysis project Ga0315913, IMG submission 207736) | Medicago polymorpha root nodule microbial communities from Los Angeles, California, United States - small nodules | ecosystem: Host-associated > Plants > Roots > Nodule | place: USA... | reverse complement strand
TTGCTGAATCATTATGTAATGACTTGTTGAATTATATGCCCAAATATGGTGCAATCTTTTGATTACTTTATGGTTGACATTAATGACTTAATAGTTATGTTATGGAAACATTTGTTATTAAACTATGGAATCATTTTTATAAGTGTTATAATAATATTTTGGTATTTAGCACATATACCTTAGTGTTGTGAGTAAGTAGCATGTTAAACTAACAACTTGACAAGGATCTTAGTGAAATTTCGTTTTACTGTCAGGGACCTAACTGACCGTAAGTATACACAATCAGGGACCTAACAGTAAGTTGATGATATTAATTTTCGATTCAGGGACCTAATAGTAAATTGAGGATATTGATTTTCGATTCAGGGACCAAAGTGACCATTTTTTTACTTTCACTTTAGTCCCTGTGACACGTCATACTCCTTGTCAGCGTGCTACATCATCACTTAACAGATTTTTTTTAACGGCAGGGACTAAAGTGATAACGGAAGTGTAGAGTCAGGGACTTGTTTGTATTTAATCCTGAGTCAGGGACCTATGTAACAGCGAGGTGCAAAGTCAGGGACTAAAGTGACTATTTGCTCGTTTTCTTATATGATAAATTGGTTAAATCATATTTTTACTAGACTTGGTTGATCGAAATTCGAATCCAAAATATATATCTTATCACCAACCAACCAAGAGGGCACCAATTACATAACAAAACAGTAATAGAAAGACGCGTTGCAAAAAAAGTCATATCCTATCTATTCCTGTTTATGTATTTCTCCGAGTCATCATGATCCCACAACACACTCACACTCATGAATGAGGCTATGCCTATGGCCCAACCCCATAATGGAAAAAATTAAGTAACATAACAACAACACACCATAATAACACACACAAACCATACTGGTAAAGAAAGAGCAAAGTTATCCAAAACCAAAAATGGAAAACTATTCATACCAATCATACCCAGATTCAGGAGATTCATCACCTCATTCTAGAGAAATCGATTTCGAAAACCCACCTACAACAACACCATGGGAAGACCAACAACAAAACCAAACAAGCTACAAAGCAAAGTTCATGTGTAGCTACGGTGGTAAGATCCAACCACGAACACATGATAATCAACTCTCTTACGTTGGTGGCGAAACCAAAATCCTAGCCGTTGATCGTAACATCAAATTTTCTTCAATGATTTCAAAACTCTGTTCTCTCATCGAAGCACATGATGTTTCATTTAAATACCAACTTCCTGGTGAAGATCTTGATGCTCTTATTTCTGTCACCAATGATGATGATCTTGATCATATGATGCATGAATACGATCGTCTCTACCGTGCTTCTGCTAGACCTGCACGTATGAGATTATTTCTCTTTGTTAACGATTCTGTTCCGTCGTTAAACCCATCCGACCCGGTTAAACCGAGTAACGTTGATTATTTGTTTGGAATTGAGAAGCCTGTAACCGTTGCTCCGATTCCGGCTGCAGTTAAGTTTCATGATCCTGTACCGGAACCGGTTGCTCCGGTGCCGGAATATCATCCAAGGCAAGGTTTGAATCCGTCTGATCGGGTTGTAAGTTCGGATCCGGGTTTGAATTTGAATTTAAACCATCCGGTTGAGATTCAGAGACAGTTACAGAGGATGCAGATTGCGGCGGAGAATGAGCAAACTGCTTACCGGAGAAAAAGTGAAGAGAACTATCCTGTTAGTGGCGGTGATTATTATGTTCAGAAACTGCCGGAGAAATTTCCGGCGATGTCAAATTTCGCACCACCGTCTCAGCATCAACAACAACAACCTGGTTATTGGACGGAGAAACCTGTTTCCGGTGAGGCTTATCCACCAGTAGCGGCTTCTGGAGGAGGTGAGCAGCCTGTTTATATGGTTCCGGCACCGGGAACTTACTATCACGCGCCGGTGATGCGTCCACCAACGAGTCAAGGTTACTACGCAGTACAACGAATGCCGTCAGATGCTTACCGTGAAACGCAGGTTTACGGCGGAGCACCGCCGCCTAAAGCGCCGTTTTCGTCGGGAGTTTCGGCGGCGAGTTATGCACCGGCGCAGCCGGTTAAAGGTCCGGCGTATGCGGAAGGAGTAAGTGTGGTGCGTTCGAGTGGATTACCGGATAATACGGCGGGTTCATACGCACAGGTGGCGTATGATAGTGCAAGTGGAAGACAGGTTTACTATAATGCACCCCCTGGTGGGGTAGTACACCCTCCTCCACAGTACCAAGGTGTTGCTGCGCCTGTTACTACTGATGTTAAAGTGATGAACAAGATTTCTCAAGGTTCAGTTTGATTAAGATTATGATTATCTTAATTTCAAATTATCGTGTTAATAATTGTTCTTTTTGTGCTCTTATCCTCAATGCTTAGAATATAAATAAAATTAAGTATGATATTATTATTAGTCTAGTATTATTATTACATATGATATGATGTTATTGTTGTATACGATGTGGATGTGGATGTGGATTGTGTTATACTATGGCTGTGTGTTTAGATTTCTTTTTATGCTAATAATTTGTATCTGGATAGTTTTTTTTTTTTTTTTTGTCTTAAGGATTATGCTTAATTTCATTTCTAAATGATCTCTATGTCAAAATCAATCTCCTTTCCGATTTGAATTATATTGAGACAAAAATATTATGGAGGTATTTCGAATTGGTATCAAATTGTTCAGAATTTCGTTGGAATTTGCATCTTTTTTTCTATTTTCTTCACATGGAAATTTGAATATGCATCTCATGAGATGAGATTCTCAAAAGTTTGAATCTTACACATCACGGGCTTTAGTTATTTTTTAATAATAAAATGGTTAAAATCATTTGAATTGTTAAGGAAATTTAGACATTTTTAATCGTTTCAGACATAACACACTAACGTCTTCAATTATGATCTATTTAGATTGTCTTGTTTGAAATTATCTAGTTGTCTTAACACTTGTTATTTTATTTAAAAGAATTTATGAAAACAGGTTATGATATATTTATAGACTTTTTTCCGCTTATTTTCAATTAACACTCCATGATTGTAACACAGATTGTAGCTTACACAAAATTGGTTTGATTTTGTTTATTTTCGTTTAAACATATAGCTTAACGCTTATGTTTATGAGATGTTTATCCAAACAAAACCTTGATGAATTAAAAAAATCTTTTCATTATCTCTATCACTATCAACCTGTTGTGTAACCAATTGAGCAAGGCATCAAAAGGTATACTAAAAAACAAAGTGTTGCAATCAGAGGTGTGATGAGTATTATTGTGGCCAATTTAGATAGTTTTGGATTTAACCTTTTCGTGTCCCATGTAGTGTACCATTGTTTGACAAGTGCCCAGGGTTTAGTTAACTACTCCCATCCAAAATAATTAATAATTTCATTATGTTAGAAAAACAGTGACACCAATTATAACAGGTGGAATTTTTATATAGGAAGTATTTTCATCATTGCCCCCACCACATTTTCCTTTGAATTTAAGTAGAAGTCTCTTTCACACCATTTTTCTTTCAACTTTCATTATGGGCTTGGCTTCACCCTAGTACATGTACATGAACGAACATGTCACTATTTCTATGACATACTTTCAGGCAGCGTGGCTACATTCTGCGTTGGAAAAGTGTACGAGTTGTTGTTTCATTTTGACTATTTTATTTTTATTTTTATTTTATTTTATTTTATATGATATCTCTTATAGACATCAGGGCAGCGGTTAAGTAATCTATAAATAGAAATTTTGTCTTAAAAATATGGGTATTGTTGACGAGTGCTCCCGAGGCACTCTTTAAGAATCTCAAATTTAGAAAATATTCCTTAAAAAAGTCATATGTTACAAATTTCAATGCATTGATTAAACAATTTTTCATAAAAACTTACTATTAATGGTTCTTAAAGAGTGCCCCGGAGCCACTCGTTAACATTCCCTAAAAAAATAAGATGTTACTTTTAATAAAGTAATGATTACACAATTTTTTCATAAAAATTTAATTGTTTTAGATGTTTAATCATTGCCCTTAAGGCATCGGTTAGCATTCTCTTTTTTTTTTTTTTTAGCATTGGAAGCAAATAGGTTAACTCATTTAACAAAAGACACAGCAATATCGTCGGTCAACATACTATATAGATTAACTCGTATAATTTCATTGTAAAGTTTCTTCCCTTTTTTATTTATTAATCAAAGCAGTTGATTATATTGGAGTGGTACACGACTCAAATACTTCACACACGTTCGATCTCTAACTTTATACGTATGAAAAAAAATCTGATTTAGAGAGGAAAATATATATATAGTATGTTCAACAAATTCCCTGCCGAGATTAGTCAATGCTAAATTACATATTTGCATTTTTACATACACTAAATTTATCACTTGGCTCCTGACATTCTGTTTTGGTAAATAAGCAAAATACCTACTAATAAACTTATCCAAGATGAAGGTGAAAAGAGTGTACATAGTGGACAAGGTTTCTTAAGACATTCAAGAAATGATGAGGACTCAATGACAGCTCTTGCGGGAGAGCAGAAGATAAAAAGATTTTAGTATAATTGCATCAACATGGCTACAGTAGAACGTAAGCAGTAAATTTCTTAATGAAGAAGACAAATCAAGTACTTCACATAATCTACAACCTAAGATTCACTGAAGTGTAATTTGAGTCAAGATTTGGAAGTTGAAATAATGAATTAGACATGTATCAGCACATAAAATAAAAAACATTTGTGCTGCAGTCAACCCAAGGTATTATTGCATACCATCATATTATTCCATAAAAGGAAGATTATATAAAATAGAAGAGTAAAGATGAAGTTTGCTTTGTTAAAAGGTTGCAGAGTATGATAAATTATGACTAACATAATCTAATCTGATAAAGGGGATGTCAATGTTTGACACTACTTCTTCTTCAGCTCCTTTCTTTTGTGCTAGGATCTTACTCTCGTAAACCTGACGAAACTTGGCGCGCAAGTTTATTAAGTCTTTAATTTGACTGATCCAATAGTTGTGAATAATGTAACATCCTTTCTTTAAACATGTTGCTTTTACATATTTTTCAAGCCACAGATTTTGGTAAGCACCATTTGGCAAGCAAAGCTGTATCAGAATTTGGGGATAACGACCGAAGGCTTCCCCATGAAATTGGTCTAGAATATGCTGACCGATCCATGTGCCTTATTGTACAAGTTTTGCAGAGCAAGTATCAGTATGGTTTTGACTTATTATTATATCCTAAAGTTAGAAAAAGAAATAACACTTCTAAATTCTAATGCATGAAGGCTCATATGTTTGGAATGATTTTGCATGATGTGGAACAATTATCTTATATGTATGCCTATAAGATAATTTCATGAGATTAACTATCTAAACTCTAACAAGGAAGTCCATTTTTGACGAGCATATTTGTTTACTAGATTCTAGGCAGTTAAATTTGGTGAGGGCTTGTCCAATTAATAACTATTACATGGTTGAGTTCCTCAAGTTTAAAACAATATATTTTTAACACTAAACAAATACCTCTCCTCTATTGCTCCATTGTCTAAATTTCAGAAACCAAAGGTTCACCATGTTAAATTAAAGTATCTGAAGACAAAGCTTTCTGCATTCTAACCACCAAAAAGTTATTGAATATAAATAACTTTATGTTGCTTGACTCCCTTCCCTATTACATGTACTGAAAAATGTTTCACGAGTGAAACTTTTTTTTATGAAATCACTGTAATTGGGGTTTTTGGTAGCCAAGTGCTTCTATAGAGTATTCCTACAAACTTTGGTTCTTTAGACCTATTATGAGACTAATCTCTGCACGGGTGCTTAGGTCGCATCTCGAAGCTCTTCGGTTCTCCTCTTAAAAAATATGATATGCAGGGACTCAGGGCCGGACTTTGGGGTGTGCAAAGAGCTCAATGGAACCGGGGCCTCCCCAAAGTATGGGCATCAAAAAAAATTTTAGGCCTATTAGAATTGGGTCATCTTGCTTTTGGTGTTAGGTGGGTGTTTTTTTGGGAGGGTGGTTTGGGGTTCCTCATGTATACGGTAGTGGTTTTCACCTTTGGGTGTACCACATATAAACGGCAACTTGTATTTATCTTTTAAAAAAATTCAATAGAACATTGTTCTTTTAAAAAAAATACATTTTTATTTTATTAGGGGCCTCTTTTCACTTGCAGAACCGAGCCTCCGGATTCATAGGAACGGCCCTGCAGGGACCGATTCGCGGTTCTCTCCCATAAACTCCTCTTAAAATTGTTTGGTCAGTGGATTTTAAGCACAAATAAGGAAAAACAAAAGAGGTTAAAGGAATTTATTAAGTACATACATAGAAACTTTTTTTAAAATATTTTCTGTGAACTTTCATCCTTCAAGTCTAAGGATTGCTAAGTTATTTCAACTTATCCAGAGAAGCCACAATCTGCTTCATTGTTTCGGATCGAACACTACCAAGTCCTCCGCAAATCCAACTCCCATCACTGCGCCAACCAGTGTATGTGTTGCCGATATCAACGGTAGCCCCAACTTCGAAACAAACAGAACAACCAAATCAGCTGCAAATAATCAACGTACTCTTATAAAAGTCCCTAATAAAAGTGGTCTGCTATACGCACTGTTTAGAGAAGTTGACATTGTAAGTTGAGATTTTATCCAACATTTCAAGAGAAGCCAGCTAGTTTAGTTAGAATAGGTGACTCCGACATGCAACAATAGTCAAAGCAATAACAGAACTAACATTCACATACCAAACGTAGTGTTAACAAACTGACATATAAAAACTAAGAAAACTTGCACATACCACTCTTTGAATTATCTGCTTTGTTAAAGAAATGGTAAAAAGATTAGTTGTATTTGAGTATGGAGATCAAGTACACATACATCTACAGCAGGTCGGTCTAACGCCACCAAAGCCCTTGCTTTACGCCCCCAAAAAAATATTATTTTTCATTAAATTTTACAAGACAAAAACCCTCACATTCTAATAAAAATGTCTCCTATATTCAACCTTATTTTAGACCCCACTTACTTTTAAAAATTATTTGGCCGGCCCTACATCTACGTATACATGTATGCTTCATCTTGTATTTGTATCCTAACCTAAATCTATGATCCTCTTCAAAACAAAAATATTAGAATTTTTGAGTCAAACAAATGAACGATTTTATAAGCTAATAATATACAAGTTCATATGACATATGAACTTCAACATAACTAAAGATTCAAGTCATAAACTAAAATGACAAAAACTGTGGTTGCAAACTACGAAGTTCATGTTTTCAACCCCTCAAAACAAATCAAAATAAAAAAAAATAAAAATGAAGATTACTATCTCCTTCTTCCTTCCCATGCTTTGATAATAGTACATGATCGTAATTTAGTACAAATCGTCCCAGCCATCAGCCCCGAGATCAATCTCACTTAGTTTATAGCAACATCATTATAATCAGCCAACAGATATACGTATAAAATAATTCTCACTTTCAAAATTAGTGAGCGGGGACTAAATTTGAAAACATAATACTTAAAAGGACAAAATTCGAAGAATTTTTTAGATGGATTAAAATGGAAATTTATTATATTTAAAAAGACTAAAAACATATTTAACTAATCTATATTATATCTAAACTATATATAAAGAAAACTATCTCTTTCAGCTCTTTTGGATTGACTTTTTCTTTCTAAAAATACCCCTAATTTCAATACAAACAACATATGTAACAAATAGATAAGAATAAATTTAAATATTAAAATAAAATTGGAACAATCACAAATTTCCAGTTTTTTCCTTTATCATTTAAAAAATGTAACAATTCCTTAGGTGCTTTACGTATGGTTCTTAACTAAATTCATCATGATTTTCTTAAATCCATAATTCTCTCCAAGTTTGTTATCTCCAAAAAAGTTGTATTTTTAGTTAAGAACCATACGAAAAGCACCTAAAGAATTGTACCTAAGTTTTGTCCTAATTGAAATAGATAATCATGGTTAGTTTGATTTGTAATAATTTGAAAGCGAAAAACATTTATATTTTTACTTTTAAGAAAAATCAAAATTTCATATAAAAACACGGTTCATAATTTTTAAACGTTAACACAATAAAAAAAGCGAAAAGACGAACACGTTAATGTCTGTCTTTCGCTAGTATAAATAAAAATTAAAAACCCAATCACACCTTATAAATAAGTTAAAGGAACAAAAAATAGCATTTAAGTTTTCCGGTTACCTTTTGAAATTTATAATAGCGTAATATGTGAATCTCATGTCGTTCTCAAAAAAAAAAATGTGAATCTCATGTCAACTTTCACAATAAATAGTCTAAACGGTTTGAGATGGGATAGTTCAACTGATTTTAAGTTTTAACTAAAGGATAAGAAGTTAGAGGTTCTCAGTTGAAACTCAGATGAAATAGTAAATTTTAATATAATAATAAAAAAAAAGTTTAACATTTGGAACATCTTGGTCTAAGAAGTACTCCCAAAGATAAATTTTAAGCTCATAAAAAATGTACACATTTTGCAGTAAAAATATTTTGTTTTGGAGTTCTTTGTTTTAGGCTTGAATAAGTGTTAAGCATATTTTGAGGTTAATGTCTTTTTCTTTTCTGTGATAATCTTGATGTCAATCTTATGTCATGTTGAAAGTGATTTAAAATTGAAGTTTAAGAATCTGTCAAAATCGTAGCACGATTTTTGAACCAGTTTTTGGACTTTTGATTCTGTCAAAATCGTAGCACGATTTTGCGCTCAAAATCGTAACACGATATTGCGCTGAAGGATAAAAATAAAATGTATTTTTCAGCGTGAGATTTGTTCCAAATTTTGAGGGTTTTATTTTTCTCTATAAATTCAGATATTGTATCAAATGTAAACATTGAGAGAGATTGGGCTGAAAACAAGGGTTTAGAAGCCAACACAAAAACTAGGGCTTGTAGAGTTTGCTTTTGGCAACAAACACTAGAGTTAGAATTGATTCACCTTGGGAAACACTATTAGGATTGTGTCTCTTGGTCACGGGAAGAGATTGAGACTTTGGGTAGAATTAGGTTTGAAGACTAATTCTTGTAACCTTTTGATATCTCTTTGTAAAGTTACTCATCATTATAGTGGAACGAAGAGCTGCTCTCTCCCCCAGACTAGGTCAGTATTTGACTGAACTGGGTAAACAAATTTTGTGTGTTCTCTCTTTCTTTCTCTCGTTGTTTTCTACTTTTGCTTGTGTTTATAACTGTCACACACGTTGTTTTGGTTGCTTGATTATTTTGCTCCACACATCAAATATTTTATTTGTGTGATTTTTAACAAATTCACAGCATATTCAATTATTAGATTAAAAGAAATGCGAACAACACATATTTTAGCACACTATTTTATTGATTGAAATTAAGCAGATTTAACTAAATCATGTAGACCTCACTTAAATTTACCGGAAATTCTCTCAATAAAAATAATACTAGTAAATTAGTAAGCACTAATTCTTAGAATAATTAGTCGTGCTTCCTTCTCCCATAGCGGGGCATAGACAAAGTCATTTGAGGCACATGCTGGCCATATTTGCCAAAGATTATCAGTGTTTTTTAAGAGCAATTGTGCAAAGATTAATCTCATAATCGGTTTAAAAAACAAAAATTTATATGAATACTCTATAATCTCCAATGTTACAAGACATCTCCGATTGCACCGGTCAAACATCTAGTAGTAAATTACTCTTAGCCTTGGTTTCTTTTCCCATAGGCAAGTCATTTGAGGCATAGGCACCTTATAGCCATTCGCCAACCAAATATGAATTCACATTGTCTGGGACTTATTTGGAGAAACACAAACAAGGATAAAATATTTAATTAAGATAGTCGTGTATAAAGATTCTTAAACAGTCACTTAGGCAGTCATCCAATTTATTTACAATATGTCTTATATTCTTGGATAATCACATAAGTTAACGTGATCCCAAAGTTTCACATAAAAGGTAGAACAGAACAAAGTAAACGCGGTAATAGCTTAGTGTGTGGCATTGTGGAAGAAAGGAATATATTCGAACTTAAAGCTCCAACTATTACTAACCCAAAATGCTAAGACAGGTAAGGTACCATAATATAAATCCCACTCATGTGATGTGAGTGTTTTTTAGACTAAAAAAAACTTTGTATTTGCTTTTAAGAAGAAAAAAACTTCTATTCACATGGAACTGCATGCCCTACTAATATCTTTGCCACTTTTTATTATGAGTTTGTTTAATATGTGCAACATTGTACATGTTAAAACAACTAATAGTAGTAATTTTCAAATCAAACTTCTGAAAAAGTTATTTACACACATAAGTTATAAAAGAAGCTTATGGAAAAAGAGAGGTTGCACAAGATTATTCCACCATTCAAATCAAGCTACGTGTTAATAACTTCTTTGGTCCATTAAAATATGAGTATATGTATTTTTTTTAACTCATTTAATAAAATTAAAAGGTTAATATTGGAGTATGATTTTCGTGTTCGTAAAAGTGGAAAACACAAATTTATATTTTTGTTCTCTAAAATGACCAAAATTTTAGGACAAAAGTAAAAAAGTTACAAAAATATAATTATAGTCATAATTTCTAGAATCCACAACTAAAGAAAAGGATCATATTGTTCAATTATCATTATTCTTTTTTCCCCAATAATTATCATATTCTTCTTCTAAGTAAAAATAAATAAATTATAATTATTGTTCTTCTTCTTCTAAGAAGGTGGCGGTGAGACAACTTTCCTAAAAGTAATAAAAGAATACAAAAGCATCTAATATGGTGACAGGGAAGTTACATGCCAATATATCCAATTAATGTGTGAATTGAAATGAAATATAATTTCTGGAGCTTTCTTTTTAATATTCTCCACTAGTTTTATTCTCCTTGCCTTATTCCTAAAGCATGTGTATGAGTATATAACATATATAAAACCCTGCATTCCAACACAAAATTACAAGTTCATTTTTTTCAATTAAATAATTTTGGGTTAAGAGTGTTGTTCTTGTAGAGATGAGTGAGATCAAATATGGCTATCCATATCCTGCTCAAGGTACATACACCATATATATAACATATTTCTCATCCCTCGAATTATATACTAAAACTTTCTTAGATTTTGAATTTCCTTTTTATAAAAACATTGAAAAAAAACATTCATTTACTTTGTAGCAATTGATAAAATTTTCTTTATTAAAAAAAAAATTATCAAAATTTTCTCTTTGAAACATTGTTAATTAAAATTTGTCAATTAATGTTACTAAATAGTTGTTGTTATGTTTCATACTAGGCCCTTATCAAGGACCACCTCCGGTGGCGGCACCACCACAATACTATGCTGCTCCACCACCGCCGCCAAAAAGAGAGCCAGGTTTTCTTGAGGGATGGTAAGCAATTATACACTATATAGGGTGGCTTGTTATGAAGATCCAAATAACATTAATTTTCTAATTATTTACTTAAGCATGTATTCATTTATTGTTGATATTTTTATTTTATTATATTTGTTTTGTGATTGTTATTTATTTATTTATTTTCTCCCAATTATATGCAGCCTAGCAGCTTTGTGTTGCTGTTGCCTTTTGGACGAGTGCTGCTGTGACCCAACTATTATTTTTGCGAGCTAATGCATTTCACCAAACTGGAAAATTAAAGAAGCTATTGTTGCAACTTGTAACGATATTTAGATTTTAAGAAGAAAAAAAAATTTACATTGTTTAGTGGATATGTCTTGTCTATTGTATGAGTAAGTAAGTTACGAATATTTGATATTATATGATATGATATAGTACGTTTATTATCTGAAATGGAATTCCCCTTTCTTATCTTTCTTTTCTTTTCAAAATATATAACCATACATGGCAAAAAGCTTAGAGTTAACATCCCGATTTTTTACCCTCTCCATTTTTCACGCTATCAGAGTTCTAGGAGTATGAATACAATATATGGAGTTAGATTCTCTCCACTTTAAAAAAACAAAATGATCCTCTCCTAAAACTCATAGATAAATGTATACAATTATTTTATCTACGAAATAATTAATCGAATTTGTGTTCTAAAGGAGTTAGGCGTAAACTGTGCAACTTAACAAACTCACAGATAATTTTGACCAATTTATACGAATATTGTTCAAACCTTTGAATTTAAACCTAACCGAACCATATACAATTTAAATTGTTTTCCCCAAATAGCAATGAATTTGAAGTAGTTGATATTAAAAAACAAAAAAAACTATATAGGTTAATCTTTACAAAAGGTAAAGAATTTTGGATAGACAAATGTTAGCTTTTAATGCTTAGACCCTGGACCTCCTGTTTAGTAGTAAGTACTCATCGGTGTCCTTCAACTTACTATCTAAGTTGTGTGTTTGGGAACTTACAAAACGTAGAGATTAATATAAATGTCTAGTTACTTATTAGAAATTACATGCACATGAAAAGTGTTTATCATAAATTGAAATGTTTATTTTTTTCTTATCATAGACTCCCCTTCACCGAAGACAATAATATTCGAGACATGTTAGACATTAAATATGAATATCTCTCTTAATATTTGAACTTCGGTTCACCATGTTGTAGGAGTTTAATTCTTTCCTTGGACCAAACCCTTGTATTTTTTTTAAGAAAAACCAAACCCTTGTTTATGAAATGGATTGTTTTCTATCCTATGAAATTAATGGATAAATATGAAATTGGGATTCTTATCATTGAGTTCCCAAATATAAAAAAAATAATGATAGGTTAAACTTAAAGCAAATATTGGCGTGTTGACGTTGAGTTCCTCTAGGAGTGATTCTTCTGAGGCACAAAATGGGAACTTATAGCAGGTGTGTGGTTTAAATACATAGACCGGGATGCTAGAATGATCAATGATGGGTTAACTGGTGACTGTTTTTTTTTCATTGTGATCATTGTTTGTTTGTTCAGTTTAGAACTAGCAAACTGGATTATGAAAAATGTTGTTCACACTTCACTCAATGCTAAGAAACACTAGTAATTTACCAATATAACCTCATCGGCAGTCAATTACCGATGAATTTTAATCGATGGCAGTTAACTGCTGATGGACATTTACGTCTTTTTCTAAGGTGTTTCAGCCTTGTTTGAAGTGCGAACAGCAATTTTCCTGGATTATGGTATGACGTGCAAACTACTTGAGGATCTGTGGTGTGTGACAAAGTACGTAAAAATGAAACCCCGAGTGAATCAACACAAACTGTAGGCTAGAAAGTAGGTTGAAAAAATACGAATAGAAAGTAGTTTGATCATCCTATTTGAAGAATCTTATTTTGTGCATCTATTTATCTTGTGCACATTGAAAACAATGGAACCTTTAATCGATTAAAAGACCAATTTTAACAATCAGGTTCTGCTAAATATTAAAAAAAAGTCCGAAGGAAACATTATACATTATTTCACTTTATTCTGGGTGGTGCAAAACAATTACGGTAGAAAATGATTTCGGAAGATAAAATAAAAGTTCACCACCCTTTTACTAGTAACTCAAAATAGACTCAAAAGTTAATAAGTGTAAACATACAAAAGTTCACACAAAAACAAACAAATACAATTTAAATGTTCTACCAAAAATTCCCCTTCCGAAGGCATAAATAAGTCCACCTTAAATGAATTTTGAAGCTTCAATCATAACATCGTACTAATGCTGTTCTGTTAAGGGTGACGAGTGACAAAAATCTCTTTACCTCTTTACTCGGGTAATAGCAGCAACCCTATATTGTCCTGGTTCATTTTTCCAGTTTCTTCAAACAAAGGAATTTCTCACCAAGTTGTGCTTCCAAAGCAGCTTGAGCCTCAGGAGCCAATGTTTTAAGAAGATACTTGGTGAGGTTGTGCTTCGACAAGATCTCAAAGACCTTGACACAGAACTTACGTACTTCTGCTCTTCTTGCCTGTTTGCTCGGCATATTTGTCACCAACTCTTTCATAGCATGGGAGATTTTATCTAAATTGCTTTTAACAATCTTTTTCGATGAATTCTTCCCTTCACCACTCTCGGTTGCTAGTGACTTCAATATTTCCATCACCAATTCAAGTGCTTCGACTCGCCGAAAGTCTGATTTGGCACTTCCACATCTCTCCAAAATAAAGCCAAATACAGCATGGCCAATCCATGGTCTTCTTTTAAATATTTCTTTTAAAAATGCAGCTTTTACTTGAGACTTCTTACTGTCAAAATAATCCACCAATATTTTCTGGAAAATTTGAACAATCCTCTGCAGTTCTGACTCAGCAAAATTTCTTGAATCGACAATTTTCAAAATCCAAAAGGTTGAATTTTGGGCAAAGGAAGAAACCATTTTATACCGGTTCAAGGCAGCTGATTTCTTTGAGGTGTTGGTTGCAGACTTCTGCTTTCTAAATGGTTTTGATGCTAGTTTCAAATTTCTCTCCAACAGAGATTCAAGTGTCGATAATTGGACTTCATCACCCTTTGGATGATCCTTTGCTTTCAATATTTTCTTCTGCAATATTCCCGATATACGCTGACTGAGCTGATCACTAACTTCAGCAGTGTGTGGGTTAACAAAGGCACGAGCCAAGTGTGAGTACACAGTAAGAACCTGAGGCTTACCTGTGTAACATCAACACAACATCAGCCAATGTTAAAAAGATTTAGATATGAAGGTGTCAGCTTTTTATTACTGTATGAAGCAGACATTTTTTATTAAGGGAAATATTGAAATCTATTTATCCACTTTGTGGTTCACACACATACAATTGGAGAATAGTATAATAACAGACACAAAGCTAGCACAAAAACTGGTAAACGACGTAAGTAATGTATACTTGCCTGGATTTTCATGAACAAAAATTTCCAATAATGAAAGGATGCGGAGTTTGAACAACAAAAGTTGGGAATGAGCAGTTTCACTTCCAGATTGATTTTTCTTCTCTTTGAAAATCTGAGCAAGGTATGTATCCATCCTGAACATTGCATCATCATCCATCCCACTATCTGAATCATCAGAATCTTCAGGGTGGTCCTGACCAGTTTCATCTGCCTCAACTACAGACTCAGAGTCATCAGTCTGCCCATCGCTCTCACCTGTTTCACCAGTCTCAGCTTGATCAATTTCTTCATCTTCAATATTGAACAAGTCATCATCTTCATCGTCGTCATCTTCATCTGCACTTCCCGCATCTGGATGTCTTGCAGGTTTTAAATTTTTCTTTATGACTCGCAACATCCGCATCAGCCCATCATCGGTGATATCATTGCAAAAGCATTTGAACACCTACATACAGAGATGCTAACTTTCAGATAAATAGAAACTACAATACAATCTGTGAGCCATGATATATGCAAGAGATGATTAAGTCTTCTAAATGGTCATTGCCTTCCAACAAAGAAGGATTGAGTTTAAACTACAATACTATGTCAACAAATCTATCTCATATAACAACCAGGTAAATTACAAAAAAAAAAAGACTAATCATTGTATTAGCATGTTCATACAGTCATACCTTTCATTCAATTAAAGTTCCGTTTTCTAGATGACAAGAAAATACAATGCAAGCATAGATAATAGATGAAAAATAACTGGAAGTAGAAGGGCCTAAACTATCTGAGGGTTTGTGACTAATACTGAACTGAGAAAAAAAATTAAGCATTTGTAAATTACAATGTCATTCTACTGCCACACCTTATGGGAAAAGGCACTTTAAAATGTTCATGAAGCGGGTAAAATTAGGGCTCCAATTACCTCGATAAACTAAAGAGCTTCAATTAGGCTTGAATTAAATCAAACAAAAACACAATTATTAGTTAGGGTGAGAATTTACACTACTTTCAATTGGGCGAGTTCCAAAAGGAAAAAATCGAATTCATTTCAATTATTATGTTTGATTATGATAGTTGTGAAACAGAAGGAATCCTCGTGACTATGAAAATGATAGCAAAAGTTTCTGTTTTTTATATACCATTTTAAGGGTTCTGTTTATTGACCATCTTTCCCCAGACATCAGACTCATAGCAGTCTCAGTTCCAGGTGCATGTTTATGTATCCTCTAACACAATGCTAAGCCGCGAAACAACATGATAATGTAATCTACTTGATCTACAATTACAAAGCAAAGAGCATACAGGTACAGACAAAACACTTTTCATATAACCTGATCAATAGCAGACCGCATAGGAGCTGATGACTGTGGAAGCAGAGAGAGCAATGTATCCACAAGAACGTCCATCAATTCAGGTGCATCCCCAACCTCTGCATCATCTTCTCCAGAGGACTCGGGAATATCAGAAGTAGAAAATGTTTTCTTACAACAGATGATGAGTTCAGACGCAGCTTCTGCGTACTCCCTTGGACAAAGAAGGACCTGTAAGAGCAACTGGATAAGCAAGTATCTCAGTGCATGATCTCTATGTACATCATCACTGCAGTCGTGGCTCCTTTCCTGCTCATCAGTACCGCAGAGATAAACATAAGCATCAGTAATGAATAAAAGTATAATGCAGTTCACATAATTCAACTAGAAGATTAATGTAGTGGCATAGATAAATACAGAAATACACACGTCGGGGTGTTGGGTGGGCAGCTCACTTGGTTTGGCTAAGGGATTAAAGGTCTAGGTCATTGATTTCTGGCAATGGACAAGTCAAGCAAATGTCACATGAATAGTTATCAAAGCATCTAAAGATACAACGTGGTGGTCCACTGATTTACTCTGTTTCTTTGTTTTTGTGATCAGGTAGAACAACAAACCATCCATTTTAGAAAAGAAATTGGATCACAGACCATGTGAGTTCCTAGAAAAGGCATAATATGTCTTCTACAATTTGTATTCATCAATTGTCAAGTGAGCAGTGAAACGGGCAGCCAACATTTTGAAAGTATCAAATATTAGAAGAAAATGAATACAAAATAGTTTTTAAAACAAATGTAACAATTAACGTCACTGTAAAAAACTCTTAAAAAAATTCACAAAACCATAAGCCTAAATTCTAATAGTTAGTCCTAAATCCAAATCGAGGGGTTGTAGGTATCTTAAACGCAGCAAGACAACTAACTACAACACTAGCCAATGCGAAGACTGGATGGAATCTTAACATCACATGAAAACCTCTATTATTTAAAATGTTGAATTACCTAGCTGCTAACCTCGTTTGAACTTAAAACTGGAAAATGAATGCAGTAAGTATATATCTAAGTATCAATAACAAGTCCAAAGCATAAATACCTCTCTGGATAATGTAGCTTCCATTGCTTGCAAATCTTTTACTGCTTTGTCATCCTCATCATCTAAAGACCGGAAGAGGGAAACTGAAGGAATATTGCATAAGGTGCTGAAGAATTTCATGAAGTACGAACCCAGATCATTAGGCGGCTCAACGACATCAGCCGAAGGACGTGAGCCCTCTCCCTTATGAGCATTTGCCAACAACAACTGCAGCTGTTCAATACACAACTTGCAAAGGGCATTTGATGTGGGAGATTTTGGCCACCTAAATTTCTCGTCCAACTCAAATGAAGTCACTTCAGTGCCAAGAGATGCAGTGAACAGACCCTGAACAGCCATAAACTTCATTATTTCCTTTTGTACTCGTAACTTCTCGTCGTGGTCCAGCTTTAAGAATTTCAAAATACCAGGAAGAGATTCTATAACCCAACTCTTCAAAAAGTCAGAATTCCCATTAGTCCTAGGAGATTCTTTATCCTCAATAGAGCCTATTTCAGAATTTTCATCTGTTGTTTGACTCTGATCTGAAGGTTCCTCCAAGGCATTATCTTCATCCACAAACAGGTTCATTAAATTCTGAATAAAAAGCATGCAACCGGGTTCTGTTTTGAATTGTGACATCAAATCTTTAATATGCTTTGTCTTTGTCCTTGTGATACAATCAAATTTTCCATTGCTATGCTTCTGTATAGCCACTATAACAGCAACTCTTTTGACATCATCGTCGCCCACCCAATCTGACAATTGTTTCAGAAAATGTTGTCCAACTTTATATAGCCATGTGTTGTTGGTTGATAATATATCCATCAGGCACTGAACAACTTTGTTTGACAGAACAACTGGAACTAAAGATGCAGACAGTTTTTGCAGAAGAAGAACCATAACATCGAAAGCTAAGTGCTTACGGTCATGAGATGAGAAGAGAAGGGATCCTTCAATAATAATTTCACAAAAAGACTTGAGATTCTTCGCAATTTCTTCATCAGAAGAGCAAGATTTTCTACTCTTCTTATGTTTCTTTAATGAATTTGAAGCTGATGCCGCATCTTCCAATTGTGGAACAGTATTGGGTATAAGAATATTTATCATAACAGGCCAAATACTGTGAACACGGGGCTGACAGAAGGTTGACTCCTGCAATATTCAGGAAACGCATAAGAACCATTTCTTTCTACAACCAATACAAAGTAGTGTCTGTAATGAATAGAGGAGTGAATATAAGATACCTTCAAACAATTACTCAGGAAGGAGAGGTGATCGGCAGAGAAAAAATTGGATGAGCTGAACGGATTTGGTAGTAGTTTGCCATATATGGAACTGTCTGTAGAAATTTTCTCTCGTAATTTTAAAGCAAGGAATAGAGCATCAGGATTTCCAACTTCTGCAGCAGATTCAAACCATTTGTCCAGTCCAGGAGCTTCAATAACATGACTCGCTACTGCTTCAACGGGCAACTACAAATAATAATAAAACAAAATAATAAATAAGAGGCTTGAAATAACCTGTGTTGCACGGGTGCGGGTGCGGGTACGGGATAAAGCATTTCTCAAAAAACAAAGGTACGGGTACGTTAGGATAATTTTTTTTAATTTAAAATAACATAGCATGAGGAAATTATATTGCTCAAATGATGACAAAAATTCAACCAAAAAAAAACAAAGGTTTAAAAACAAAAAAAAAATTATTGGTGCGTACTGTACGCGTACCGTACGAGTACCAGTACCCACGTAGTACCCGGTACGGGTACGTTTTGCAAATTGGAGTACCCGTGCTTCAGAGGAAATAACTATTTTTGGTGATAAAAATAGGGCTTCTTAAGTTAGACAAGTTGCTTGAAGAAATATGTAGTTCGTCTCCAAGTTCAGCAATTATCAAATGAGCAAGTGATCTACTCATAGCACGTGTTTGCATGAGTTTGTGAGGGCGCATGCACAACAAGCACGTAAGGAGAGGGGGCAGAAATGTTTGGAAATCTTCTATAGAAAAAAACATTTTTAAGAATGTAGAGTGATCATGAATACATTGAAACCTATTAAAATCCAAAGCCAATCACACCATAGTGGGAAACAGGCATGCGAATTAGCAATGAAAATGTAGATTGTAAAACACATTATGCTTAAGATATACAAACCTTTTCAACCAAGTATAAAATTATGGAGACGGCAGGTTCTTGCAAGTACCGCTTCCTATTTGCAAGGGAGATAAGTATACCGACAAATTCTTTGATGTATGGAGTATTTTTATCCATGCTCCATTCATGGATAAGTCTTCCTGATCGAGCCAAAGCACCATATGCGAATAGGCGGCCAAGAAGACAATCTTTTGCTTCCTGCAGTTTCACAATGAATACATTAGTATCCCACAAGTCGACAATTTTCCCAAAACATAATAATTAAGCATTGACCATCTTATACCTGACCCTTCATTGATGAAGTTACTTCCAATAAATCTACTACGAGTTTAAGGAACGAGTCAACCCTGATTTTGTTGATAGCACCAGCTAAAAGTGTTAAACCTAAAGCAAAACCCTGTCGCGCACACTGCAAGAGCAACAAAACATGTCATCTTCACAATAACTCAGTAAGAAAAGTTAACAACACATAGTTACTAACAATGAAACATGATCGTGATTCAGGAACATTTTTCTTTCATGATATACATCAGGGACAAACTTCCAAAGAAAAAAAAAGTTGCAATAAGCCTTAGTAAAACACTAAGACCATGTTTGAATAAACAACTAAATGAACAGCTTATATCACAAGTTCTTATCATATAAATGTTTAGGTATAAGCTGTTTCAATAATAAAAGCTAAAATAATGTCCAATTATTTTCACATAAACTCTATGCTGTCTTCATAAGCTATTCTAGACCTGTTTGGATTGGCTCATTTGAGCTTATCTATTGACACAAGTTTTGTGATGATGTTTAAGGGAACTTATAAAAACAGCTTATGACATTTTTCATAAGCATTTTTCAGCTTATTTTCGTGAGTTCTACAAAATATTTTATGGAAACAACTTATAGCATACACAATAACAATTTTACTTTATTTTATCTTTTACCATAGAAATAGCTTATGTAAGCTCATACATAAGCACATGTGCTATAAGCTGCAAATAAGTTGTTTATCCAAAAAAAGGGCCCTAGAGAGCTTATTTCTATAAGCTGAAAATAGCTTATGAACGTGCCATAAGTTGTTTCCATAAACCCTCCCGAACACTCGCACAAGTTTTTATACAAGTAGATAAGCTCAAATAGGCCAAGCCAAATCCAAACATACCCTAATTATAAAACAAGCACCACACACACATATATCACAATCTCATTATTCATACCACATAAGTATAGAGATTGGACCGGTGAAAATTAGCCAATTCCCCTAAAACTACAATAACGATACAAAACAAAGGAAATTAACAAAATCAATTTTGCTTCAAACTAAAACAAAAGAAACATTGCAAAAACAAAAACAAACCTCTCTTGAAGAAGAAACACCGCGAATCAATCTACGAACAGCATATCGAACAGAAGGAGCACATTCATCCAGCCCATCATTTTTCTCAGCTTCAAGCTTAAAACCACCATCACCATCAATCTCCATCCCTTGACCACCCTCATAAGCCTTCTGAACTTCTTTCAACTCATTAACCATTTGTTCCACCGCAGCTTCCCTAATCGATTCCTTCACCGCCGCTAAATCCTTAAACACGCCAATATGAAACTCCGGCAACGAATCACCACCACTACCGCCGCCGCTAGTTGAATCTACCAACATAGCCGAATCCGAAGCTGGAAATTCGGATTTGGATTTGGATTTGGCGCTGCGTCTATGTTTATCGAATGCTTTGCTTTTCTTGTGATTTTCCATTGTAGGTTTGGTTGAAGATGGTGTAGCGATAGAATCATCGTTGTTCTTAGATTTTTTATTGAGAGGTTCCTTTTCTTGAGATTCTATGGAGTTGTTCCTTTTCTTACTACCCATTTGTGAATTTGTGATTTGGGATTGAGATTTTAGGGTTTAAAAGAGGAAGAAGAGTGTTGAGCTGTTTTAGGGTTCAGCGGCTTAAACCTCAACAAAGCCAAACACAGCAGTGAGTGATGTCTGTTTTTCAGGTTAAGAAGGGTTTCCCAACTCAACATCAATTTTTTATTTTTTACAAAATTTTCGTTTATTTTGTATTTATTAGTAAAGTAAATGGTAATTTTAAAACTGAATTTTTTTTGTTACAATTTTTTTTTAAATTGAATATGACCAAAGTAATTTAAAAATTGTAGATTTAAAAAATCATTGTTACATTTCTACATGGAAACATATTATCCATTTCAAACTGTTTAGATTCTATAGATGATTTTAGCGGTGAATTAATTCTTTGATTCAATTCTCATGCATCGATATTGGTTGACGTTTTTCATTCACTCCAAAAATGCGATGGCATGCTTCTCTATTTTTATTTTTATTTTGTTATTATTGACTTTATAGTATGTTTATGTTTATAGCTAGTGGTGGTTAAACATTATTCTTCTTTTCAGGCTTTCACCCTATGTTGGTTAAGCACTTTTCATTCTTTATATGCTTCTACTTTATGATAGTTAAACATTTTTCATTTTCTTTTCGCTTCTATCATATGGTAGTTAAGAAAGCTTAGTTCTCTATGTGCTTCTATTTTATGATAGTTAAGCTTCTCAATTCTCTATACGTTTTTTTTTTTTTTTTTGAATCAGCAAAATTTATTAAGCTAAGTTAGCACAAGGTGCACTATACCCGCATAGGAGGAAAAAGAGTACAAAAGTGCCTGAAAACAAAAGCACCTAAACAACTGTTGTCTCATTAAAGAAAAACCTTATCAATCCTAAATCAAAACAGAACAGGAAAGCAACAAGCAGACAGACAAAATAAACTCCTGGAGAAGCGCCTAACCCCCCACAGTTAACAAAAACAAAAAGCTATTGCACAACCGCGGCACTATAAAAGGACTGCACCTAAAAAAAACCCAAGCAGCAACCTGCATGCGAAAACCTGTTGTCAAAGATAGAAAAAAAACCGGCCCCAAACCACCAACAAAACCGATGCAACATCTCAATCAACGTAACGCTCCAAGACACCACCTCGGATTCCACCACCATTCATAGACAAACACGGCTGAATCTTTAGCCTTGCTAAACTCCACTTCCAAGACATCTTTATAATTTCATCAACTACATCTCCCACCTCCATACTACCATTATTAAAAATGATATTATTTATAGACTTCCAAATAGCCCAAATCGTAGTATGCCAAATTAGCCGCATCCCCCTCTTAAGCTCAGTCCTATTCGACACCAACGCATCCCAACA